>FWWM01003350.1_pt1 | contig 40011 bp, 37 predicted proteins | sample 2228351 | NCBI WGS metagenome assembly FWWM01 (sample SAMEA103939774, study PRJEB20133) | metagenome
AGAAGAATTATTTGGCACTTGTCAAGAAATTTGTGTCTCAGGGTAGAATTTCATATTAAAGAGTTGTAAAAGGTCATATGCTTTTGCTTTGAGTACAGGGATAGGATTTTTCCATTTTCCCTGTTTCAGTCTATCAATTTGGAGCATGAGGTTAATTTCAAGGATACTGACAGAGTGAAAGTAACCACCGAGCTTCATCCTGATTTGTTCTATTCTGCTGTTAAGATTTTCTACTGCATTTGTCGTATACATATATTTTCGTATGTCTTCAGGGTATTTAAGGAAACACAGATAATTGTCTATTTTTGATGACAGTGATTTTATGAATGTTGGATATTTGTTTTTATACTGACTGCAGAGATTTTCTAATTTTGCCTTACCTTCATCATGGTCTCTTGATAATTTGATATTTTCCAGCTCTTTATTGAACGAAGAAGCATCCTCTTTTGCCATATTCCTTCTTACATTTCTCTGAAGATGTATATAGCAGAGTTGATGTTCTGTTAAGGGATACATGGCTTTTATCGCATCATTAAGCCCAGGAAAATCATCACTTACAATAACTGCGATTCTTCTGAGTCCTCTTTCTATCAAATCATTGAATACTTTAAGCCACTCAGCCCTGGTTTCATTACCAAAGAAAGTGTAATACCCATATACATCCTTATGACCTTGTAAATCAATACCTAATACCGTGTAAACACATGCCTTCCTTATCTTAAGGTTATCTTTTACCTCTGTATGATAGCCATCTATGAAAACTGCAAAGGCATCCTGAGGAAGTTCTCTACGCTTGAAATCGTTCAACCTTTCAACAAGATGCTCCTTTAGCCTTGTCAGTTCTGTCACAGAATATGGAAGACCTAATTCCTTTAATGATAATAAAAGTTGACTCTCAGAATAACCATTAATGACAAGACTCATTAATAGTTCTACATAGCTGTCATCAACTCTCTTATAACGGTCTGGCAAAACATGAGGACGAAACTCTCCGTTTCTGTCCCGAGGGACATTGATGTTCAGTCTCCATGAGCCTGTTGTCAATTCCCTCGGATAGTAACCATTGCCTTTGTTGTTCATGCTGTTTTCAAGAAATATGCTACGTTCACCCTTCATGATTTCATCGAGTAGTTCTTCCAGGAACCTGTGCATTGCTACTTTTTCATTTGGCTTCATGTTGTCGCTGAAATATTTCCTCAGAGGTTTGATGGATATCGTGCCGGGAAAAGGGGACCACGCAAAAGTCGAAGACTTTTCCATATAAGAGTTGGGCGACAATAAGGCGTCTGCCAAGTATCTATAAGGTTATGAATAATTTGGGTTAAATTGCATTTTTGGGGTTAAACGGACAAACCATATGTGGCTATAAGTTTTAGATCGTCTTGAGGGTTTCGGCCATCTGTCGTGAGATAATTACCTGTAATAATACCATCTGCACCAGAAAGAAAAATCATAGAATTGAACTCGCCGAGTACTTGCAATCTACCACCACAAATCCTGATCTCTTTTTGAGGCAAAATATAACGAAAAAGAGATACTATCTTTAGTGCTTCAAAAGGATGAAGCAGGGGCATACTGGCCAAAGCCGTGCCCTTTATTGGAATAAGAAAGTTTATAGCTACAGAATCGACATCGAGATGCCTGAGGCTAAAAGCCATATCAATCCTATCTTCCCATGTTTCACCCATTCCAAATATTCCACCAGAACAGACCGATAGCCCCGATAATTTTGCAGCTTCTATAGTGCTGATCTTATCTTTATATCCATGTGTAGAACATATTGAGGGGAAAAATCTTTCGGAGGTCTCTATATTATGATGATATCGGTCAAGTCCTGCTTCCTTAAGCAATAAAAATTCCCTCTCTTTTAATAGACCAAGACTCGCACAGGGAAGTAATCCAAGATTTCTTATAGCAGGAATTATATCTAAAATTGTTGATAAGTCCTTATCTGATAATCTCTTTCCACTTGTTACAATCGAGAATCGTTTAATACCCAATGACTTCGCCTCTTTTGCCTTTTGGAGAATTATTTCTTTACTCACAAGTGGGTATACCCGTATTGAAGCTGAGCTTTTCGAGGATTGGGCACAAAAAGAACAATCTTCAGAACATGCACCTGATTTTGCATTTAAAATAGCACAAAGTTCAACCCTATTCCCCTTAAAATGGTTTCTTATTTTATTAGCAGAAACAAACAAGGAAAAAATTTCAGAATTGCTTATTTTTGATATATATGATGCATCCTTTTTTGTTATCAGATTGCCATTAAATACTATTTCTTCTAATTTTTTAATTTCCTCCGTCGCCTGCTTCATCGCTTCCTCTCTGGAGTTGGAGTCTTTCGACGGAGGGTAACAGCTTTATCGTAACCCTTACTTTTCCGTTTTTTTCAAGCCAGTAATTAATATCCATAACATCACTCGTGCCGTAAACAAAAGGATAATAAAGGGGACGGAGTTCGAACCCAATAATTTTTCCTTTCTCGTTAATTATCTTTTTCAGTGAATACTTATGGAATGAGTGGTGGAAGCTTATAAAGTCTAAGGCTTTCGCCAATGCTTCTTTATCGGGTATTTCTTTTTCGATCCGGAAATCAAAATCAGGAGCAAACGGTTCTATATCATATTGATCATCTCCACAATCAAAAATTGAGACCGTTTCAACATCATCTGAATACCTTGCTCCATAGAAAATTATTTTGAAAATACCGGTTATCTCAGAAGGTTCTGCCTTTTCCACCTTTAAAGGCTTTGCGAATCTAACATCAAATCTCTTCCCGACTGAATAAGCACAACTTATACAAAAGATAATGGATATAAGTATTATATATTTTGTCTTCATTATAAAGCTTTCTCTTTTTTAATTTTTTTAATTTAACCCTAAAAATGCAACTTAGAATAATGCAGATGCTGCGAAAAAATTTATTTTTTAATTCCTTAGTCTTGATAAATTCATCGAGTTAAATAAATTTTTGAGCAAAGTCTGCATTAATCGTGTTAAATAAATTCTTTTTAAAAATATCATTAATAACTCTCCTTTGTAAATCTGTTTTTTTCGCTCGTGAAGATCTCTCTTTAGTCATAAACGAGTCTAAAGTGCCGTGAATTTAAAGATACTTCTATCACACTATGTTATAATTTTCCATGCCAATTAAACTCCTTATGTTTGATCTTGATGGTACCCTTGTAGATACGTGCATAGACATCAATAATGCCCTAAATTATGCACTGAGTCATTTCGGATTTAATAAAATATCATTAGAAGAAACGAAGAAGCTTGTCGGAGAAGGTCTCACCAGACTCGTTGAAAAAGTACTTGGCGAAAAAAATGTTAAACTAAAGGACGAGGTAATAAAACGGTTTATTGATTATTATTCAGAGCACCTCACAGATCATTCATCATTATACCCTGGTGTAAGAGAAACTCTCGAAAAACTCAATAATTATACAAAGACAGTAATATCAAACAAAAGAGAGATGCTTTCAAAAAGACTTTTAAAGAATCTGAATTTAAGCGCATATTTTGATCTTATTGTTGGGAGTGATACGGTTGTCGGGAAAAAGCCATCTCCTGCGCCACTAATTTATGTAATTTCAAAATATAATGTTTTACCAGAGGAATCGATGATAATCGGCGATAGTAACTATGACATTGAAGCTGGCAAAAAAGCAGGGGTGAAAACGGTAGCTGTCACTTATGGTTATAAAGAAAAAGAATTCATTAAAGATGCAGATTATATGATAGATAGATTTGAAGACTTGTTAGTAGTTCTTGACATCAAATGAAACAAACTCATATACTGATTAATCTATATATTTATATCAATTTTTCGAAAATCGAGCGGCTGTGCAAGACTCTAAGTTAGATTCTCTTTAGTAAACTTATTACAAAATATTACCCTGAAATTATTTTTTAATTGCGCCTGTAGCTCAGTTGGATAGAGCAACTGCCTTCTAAGCAGTGGGTCAGGGGTTCGAATCCCTTCAGGCGCGCCAGATTACTCAAAGGATCATTTGACAACAGTCCTTCTAAATTTATTGTAGTAACGTTATTTTTTGCATTATACTAAATAAATGGTGAGTGTAGCTCAATGGTTAGAGCACTGGACTGTGGCTCCAGGTGTTGGGGGTTCGAGTCCCCTCACTCACCCCAAACTGAATTTTGCAAAGCAGAACTCAGAGTTAAAGCTACAAGGTTCTCATATTTTTTACTATTAACTGATAACTGTTAGCAATCGTAATTGCGCCTGTAGCTCAGTGGATTAGAGCATCGGCCTCCGGAGCCGAGGGTCGGAGGTTCGAATCCTCTCAGGCGCGGGGGATAAGTGGGCCGTTAGCTCAGCTGGTAGAGCAGCTGACTCTTAATCAGCGGGTCGGAGGTTCGAATCCTCCACGGCTCACCATTTATTTTCAAGGGATTCCGCTGGTCAGGTGATTTCGGAAGCATAAACATTTGCGTAATATCTTTTTACGGACACAAACAACTGCCACATAAAACGAAATTCTTTTCGCACAATATCTGCATATTCTGGTTACTGAAATTTCTAACAAATAGATATTTTGCCTTTGCTATGCTATATTGTTTTTATGATTTGTGATTTAAGGCTTCACGGCAATATCGGACCTGTAGAATATTTTACCTATGTAGGTGGAGCTGATTCTTACAATACCTATTTCTATGAAGAAAGTACTTCAAGTATCCGTTTTTTTTCAAAAGGTAATGAATTCACTATGACGGAGGAGGGCATACATTATAAAGGGACAGGCGGTAGTTTTTGTGAATACATGTTCGGGGTAGAGAAACCTCTAAAGGATTTATTAAAAAAAGACGTCCTGAATAGGCTTATCATGTTTGGGGCATTTCTCGATGAAAATGAGCAGGTTATTTTTACTAATGACACAGAGGGTAAGGAATCTTTCTATCGACTATTTCTTCACGGGCATGCTGTAAAAAACTATTATTTCTTGGTCTCATCAAATTTTAAGGGAGATTACAAAAATAGACAAAAAGAAATCCTAAGTTCGGTAGGAAAATTTTTAAAGAGAACTTCTTTTTTAACAGAAGACGCCGACATAGAATTACTGGAAGGTTTTATCTCCGAACTAAAAGAACCAAATTCTACAATCTTTATATTTAAACTTATCAATAAAGCCCATTGGGAATTTTATAAAACCTTTCAAGATTTTTACTTAAAGGAAAGAACCATCTCTACAAGTGAAGAATTTTATTTAGAGGAATTATCCCAAAAGTACAACATAGATCGCTATCAGCAGGAAAGGATGAAAATAGACATAATGTATAGACATCCCAATAATAAACGTGTTGTCGATGAATATAGAGATATCCTCATTATTGCAAGTGCTACTAATAGTTTTAGTTATCCAGAGTTTACACGACTTAAAAGATTACGGACACTTGGGATAAGAAATAACATACCGAGTGTTCTTTTTGAAACGCTCGACGACTTGCTTCTCGCAGGTATAAAAATTCAGGAGGTAGAAGAACCCGAATATCTCAAGGAAACACGAACGATACTCCAGAGTTTATTCTTTAAAGACAAAACTTTAAAGAAACATATAATAGATGAGGACATTATAAGATTAATTAAAGCAAAACAGATGGCGTTATTACAAGGCGATAAAGGATTCGAACAAATTCTGTTGGACACGGTGAGGGCTTGTGATGAGATTGCACGTGAGGATAATGATTATAATCTCTTAGAAGAATTCACATCGATAGTCACTTTTTTTGACAGGTACGACAACGTTTATAATTTACTTAGTCAAATAGCCTTTATGGAAAATGTTATGCTAACAGAAGACTCTCTCAGAAGCCTCATGGGTAATAAAAAGGAGTTTGATAAGTTAGATAATAGACTTTTTGATGATATTTTTATAAAAGAACTCTTTAATAACAAATATATTACAACTTACGGAAGAAAAAAGATCATGGCCATTTCCAGGGGAATCAAAAAGATTTCTTCGGGTGATGCTTCAATAAAAGAGGTCGTGGATGAATTAAAAAGTATCAACGAGGAGGAAAAACTATACTATCAATTACATCGTGCATTAAAGGAGAGAATGAGAAACCTCTTCCCTGGCATTGATTCTAAAAAAACAAAGGATAAAATAAGAGAGGATATTTCGAAAGAACTTTTTGAAAAGGATATTACTAAAGAAATACCAAAAAAATTATTTGATAAGGTTTTTTTAGATCTAAAAAAAGAATCCTTTTATTTAAATCATCTTTTACCTCATATAATCAATAATAACGATATTAATTTAAGAGAAGATTTTATAAAAAATAGTGGTCTGGACAGATTCTATATTGAAACACTTGAAAGAGAATATTTTGAAAAAAGGCAACTTGATCAAACAATGCTGGAATCTCTTCTTATTGGAGGCGGCGAGCGGATTTGAACCGCTGAATAAAGGTTTTGCAGACCTCTCCCTTAGCCACTTGGGTACGCCGCCATTTTAGCAATTATCCTTGATTAAAGAGCCACAACACCAAAACAGTTAAAAGGATTTGATTATACATCTACAGCTAAGAACTTTAAACTAATATCTGTAATATATGGAGCGGGAAACGGGGATCGAACCCGCGACCCCAACCTTGGCAAGGTTGTGCTCTACCAGCTGAGCTATTCCCGCAAATTCTTAACTTAAAATATGATAATAAGCTATAATGAATAGATTTACTTAAAAGATAGTAATAAGAAAAGGTATGCTTTGTCAATATGTTATATCCTGATTTAGAAACATTCAAAACTCTTTGTTCAAAAGGTAATCTAATTCCTGTTTATAGTGAAATATTAGCCGATACAGAAACACCTGTATCGGCTACCCTAAAGCTCGGTGGCTCTCCTTCGTTTCTTCTTGAAAGTATGGTCGGAGGTGAAAAATGGGCAAGGTATTCTTTCCTTGGTTCGAACCCCTCACGTATTATAAGGGGGTGGGGCAAAAAGGTAGAAGTGAAAGATAGCAAAACAGGTATACAAACGATCGAAAGCGAGAATCCCTTCGAAGTTATAAAAAATGAGCTTGAAATCTATAAACCTGTTGACGTTAATGGGTTACCAAGATTCTTTGGTGGCCTTGTAGGCTATTTAGGCTATGACATGGTCAGGTTTTTCGAAGATATTCCGGACGAGAAGAAAGAAGGGCTTGACCTTCCGGACATATTTTTAATGGTCACTGATACCGTTGTTATATTTGACAATTTTAAAGGTAAAATTAAAGTTGTATCTAACGCTCATATCAATAATAAATCTCCTGAGGATGCTTATAAGGAAGCGGAGACAAAGATATATACTATTGTAAAAAAACTTCAAAGGGGAATTTTAAAGAAAACCTCAGGGAGAAGAAAAAAAACAAATTCCTCTTTCTCACATCATACTTATTTTGATCCTTCTCATTATATATCGTCTTATCCTTCAAAAGATGCATTTAAAGAAGCAGTTCTTAAAGCAAAAGAATATATTTTTTCTGGAGATATTGTTCAGGTAGTTCTTTCTCAAAGATTCGAAAACAAGTCTAAAGTCGATCCTTTTAATATATATAGGGCATTGCGGGTTATAAATCCGTCGCCTTATATGTATTATATTGATTGCGGCGAAGCAAAGCTTGTAGGTTCCTCTCCCGAAATACTGGTAAGACTCGAGGGGAAAAAGATAACACTAAGGCCCATTGCAGGTACACGGAGAAGGGGTACCACAGAAGAAGAAGATAAAGAACTCGAGTCAGAACTTAAAAGTGATCCTAAAGAAATAGCGGAACATATCATGCTTGTTGACCTTGGCAGAAATGACGTCGGAAGGGTTGCAAAAATAGGCTCGGTAAAAGTTACGGAATTGATGGAGGTAGAGCGATACAGTCATGTTATGCATCTTGTATCAAATGTGGAGGGTATACTTAAAGATGGACTTGATGCCTTTAATGTTCTTGAATCATGTTTTCCTGCAGGCACGGTAACAGGAGCTCCTAAGGTAAGGGCAATGGAAATTATTGAAGAACTCGAACCAATAAAGCGGGGGCCATATGCAGGCGCTGTGGGATATATTAGTTATTCAGGAAATATGGATACGTGTATTACTATAAGAACACTTATCGTTAAGGGTGAAAAAATCTATGTCCAATCAGGTGCCGGAATAGTTGCTGACTCGCTACCTGATAAAGAATACGAAGAGACCGTCAATAAGGCAATGGGGATGATGAAGGCAGTAGAGATGGCAGAGAATGAAATAATTTAGGGGAAGCGGCCGAATGCTATTAATGATTGATAATTATGACTCATTTACATATAATCTTGTGCAGTATCTTGGTGAGCTTGGAGAGGATATAAAGGTATTCAGAAATAATAAGATTACACTTCCGGAGATAGAAAAACTGAATCCTGATAGAATAGTTATCTCACCCGGACCCTGTACACCAAAAGAAGCGGGTATCTCTGTAGGGGTGATAAAACATTTTGCCGGGAAAATACCAATTCTCGGAGTCTGTCTTGGCCATCAAGCCATTGGAGCTGCTTTTGGAGGAGATATAATAAGAGCACCAAGACTTATGCATGGCAAAACCTCGATGATCTATCACGATGGAAAAACAATATTTGAACGGTTGCCCAATCCATTTGAAGCAACCAGATATCACTCTCTTATTATTAAAAAAGAGACTCTTCCCGCGTGTCTTGAGATAACTGCTTGGACAGATATGGGCGAGATAATGGGTGTAAGACATAAAGATTATATTATAGAAGGTGTTCAATTCCATCCTGAATCAATTCTGACAAAGGTTGGGAAGGATTTATTACGCAACTTTTTAAAATTACGATACTCCGCAAAGGAGACTTAATGAAGGATACATACCACACAGAATATAAGGTATGGGTCCCTTTTACAAGGATTTTATGATTAAAGAAGCAATTAAGAAGCTTGTGAATAATATCAGCCTCTCAGAAGAGGAAATGTCAAAATGTATGTGTGAGATAATGGAAGGGAGAGCCACTGAAGCACAGATTGGAGCCTTCCTTACTGCCCTGAGGATTAAAGGAGAGACTGTTGACGAGATTACAGGTGCTGCAAAGATCATGAGACAAAAGGCAACTGCTATAAAGGCACCTGAAGGCGTCATTGATACCTGTGGAACTGGTGGTGATATGCTGAATACATTTAACATTTCAACAACGACAGCTTTCGTTGTGGCGGGTGCAGGAGTGCCTGTAGCAAAACATGGTAACAGATCTGTATCAAGCCACACAGGAAGTGCTGACGTGCTCGAGGCACTTGGTATAAAAATTGACCTCTCACCGGAAAAGGCAGAGAAATGTCTTTTTGAGACAGGATTTGGTTTCTTATTTGCCCCTTTATTTCATCCCGCAATGAAATTTGCTATCGGTCCTCGCAGGGAAATAGAAATCAGAACAATATTCAATGTACTCGGACCTATAACCAATCCAGCTGGTGCAAAAAAACAAATAGTAGGCGTTTTCTCAGAAAAACTTACTGAAACACTTGCAAGTGTTCTTGGTAATCTCGGTGCAACAGAGGCAATGGTAGTTCACGGTGAAGATGGAATGGATGAAATAAGTATCTCTAATAAAACTAAAGTTTCAAGATTTAGAAATGGGAAGGTAGAAACTTTCTATATAGAACCTGAAGATTTTGGGATTCTTAGGAATAGTATCGAACAAATACGCGGCGGAGATAAAGAGAAAAATGCCGCAATCACTCTTTCAATCCTAAAGGGTGAAAAGGGACCAAAAAGAGACATTGTTCTGATAAATTCAGCAATAGCCTTCATAATTGCTGGCTTGACTCAAGACTTTAAAATAGCACGTGGTATCGCTGAAGATTCTATCGATTCTGGGAAAGCATTAAAAAAACTTGAAGAGGTAAAAAAAGTTAGCAATATTTTATGAGGAGGTTTTTTGGCTGTTAAAGTAGGAGTTATTGGAGTTGGATATTTAGGACAACATCACGCGCGGATTTTTTCTGAACTAAGTGAAGCCGAACTTGTTGCTGTTGTAGATATTGATAAGAAAAAGGCAGACACATTTGCTGAAAAATATAATTGTGAATCTTATACAGATTATAGAGATATTCTACATAAGGTTGAAGCACTGAGCATCGTAACGCCTACCGTTTCCCATTTCGACATAGCCCTCAATTGCCTTAAGGCAGGCAAGGATATATTAATCGAAAAACCAATAACCGTAACGATCGAAGAGGCCAATAATCTAATCGCGAATGCAAATGATTGCATAATTCAGGTAGGACATCTTGAAAGGTATAATCCGGCAATCCTTGCAGTTTCTGATATGATAAGTGAACCTATTTTTATAGAATCAGAACGACTTTCACCCTTCCTTGGCAGAGGAATAGATGTTGATGTTACCCTCGATTTAATGATACACGACATCGATATAATACTAAGTTTAATTTCCTCTCCGATTAAACAGATGAAGGCGGTAGGGGCAAGAGTTCTTACTGATAAGATTGACGTTGCCAAGGCATGGCTTGAATTTGAAAATGGTTGCACAGCCCTTGCTACAGTGAGTCGTCTCTCACCAGAAAAACAGAGAAAACTTAAGATTTTTCAAAAAGACACTTATATCTCTATCGACTATCAAACTTCAGAAATAAGGCGTTATTACAGAAATAAAGGTAAAATCGAATCAGAAATCAAAAAACCAGAACATAAAGAACCGTTAAAAGAAGAATTGCAAGATTTTATCCGTTGCGTTAAAGAGAGAAGAAAACCTATAGTATCTGCTATCGAAGGAAGAGATGCTTTAAAAGTTGTATTAGAGATAAGTAACATTATAAAAAATGGAAAATGAGGAGAAAATTGATGGTTCCAATGGTTGATTTGAAAAGACAGTTCCAGGAGATTAAACAAGATTTATTCAACGTTCTAACAGAAATACTCGAAAGTGGTCAGTATATTCTTGGCCCTAATGTAAATGCATTAGAAAAAAGGATTGCTGAATATCATGGTGTTAAGGAGGCAATTGGTGTAGCATCAGGCACCGATGCTTTACATTTAGCGATAGAAGCGTTGGAGATAGGCGCTGGTGATGAAGTCATAACGACACCCTTCAGCTTCTTTGCGACAGTTGAAGCTATTTTATATACAGGTGCTATACCTGTATTTGTAGATATAGAACCAAATACTTTTAATATAGATGTCAATCAAATTGAAAGTCATATAACAGAAAAAACGAAGGCAATCTTGCCCGTTCACCTTTTTGGACACCCATCTGACATGATCGAAATATTGAGGATAGCAAAGAAATATAAATTAAAAGTGATCGAGGACTGCGCACAATCTTTTGGTGCTGCAATTAATGGTAAGAAGGTTGGAGGATTTGGCGATGCAGGTTGCTTTAGTTTTTATCCAAGCAAAAACCTCGGGGCATATGGAGATGGGGGGATGATAATCCTCAATAATCTCCGGATCGCAGAGATAGTCAGACAATTAAGGAATCATGGCTCTAAGGGTTCATATATTCATAAAAGAGTAGGATTTAACAGCAGACTCGATGAGATACAAGCAGCTATTCTCCTCGTTAAATTTAAAAATATTGACGAGTATAACAAAAAAAGGAGAAAAAACGCAGCGCTCTATACCGAACTTTTGTCAGGTTATGTAAAGTGTCCTATTGAAAAAAAAGGTTCATATCATGTTTATCATCAATATACCATTATGACTAAAAAGAGAGAACTGGTTCAGCAGAAACTCAGAGAAATGGGTATCTCATCAGTCATATATTATCCTGTCCCGCTCCATCTTCAGGAAGCACTTAAATTTTTAGGTTATCAGAGAGGTGACTTTCCCGTTGCTGAAAAAGCAGCAAAAGAGGTTTTATCACTGCCCATTTATCCCGAACTCGAAGAGTCAAAAATTGTAAAGATAGCAGAGATAATCAGAAAAACTGTTTAGGCTTGCTAACCCCAAAAATGCGATTAGATTAATGCAGATACAACGAAAAAATTTATTTCTTGATTCCTTACTGCGTCGCCAAGTGCCTCTAATTTTATGAATAAAGTGGGTTAGGGTGATTGAGATGTTAAGACCAAGCAAAGTTATATTATGTTTATTTCTATTAATCTTCTGTGTATCCTTCACTTTTGGGGATACTGTAGATATTAGAATTCTCTATATAAATGACTTCCACGGATTTGCGGAACCATATAAGCCTTTAGGTTCTGAGCAGATGTTTGGTGGTATATATTACCTTTCAGAAAAAGTAAACACACTTCGTAGTAAAAAGCCTTCGCTCCTTCTTTCAGCAGGAGATATGATTCAGGGCAATAACTGGGCAAATCTATCTGAAGGTCAGTCTGTCATTGAAGTAATGAATGCTATGAGATTTGATGCTATGGTTGTCGGAAACCATGAATTCGATTTTGGACAAGAGGTTCTCAAAAAGAGATTCTCAGAAGCAAATTTCCCTATTCTTGGTGCAAATGTTGAAGGTCTAAATATATTGAAACCATATGTAATAAAAGAAATCTCAGGGATAAAGATAGCGATTATAGGTGTTGTTACAGAAGATACACCTGTATCAACTCATCCAAAAAATATAACAGGATTGACGTTCTTGTCACCTGAAGACATACTTAAAAAATATATAGATGAATTAAAGGGGAAGGTGGATATAATTGTTGTTCTCACCCATATAGGACATCATGCTGATAGAGCCCTGGCAGAAAAAATAAAAGGCATTGATGTCATTGTAGGTGGACATTCTCACACAAAAGTAGAAAGCCCGGTTTTAATAGGAGAGACGATTATTGTTCAAGCATGGGAGCACGGAAAAGCACTTGGTATATTAGACCTAAAAGTTCAAGATGGAAAGATAATTTACTTCGAGGGACATCTTGAAGAAATAAAACCTGAAAGTGGCAAGGTAGATAAATCTATTAAGGCCATTGTTGATAAGTATAATAACAGGGTTAATGCTGTTCTAAATGAAATAATAGGTGAGACTAAACTCGACCTTGATGGGGAGAATGTGAGGAAGAAAGAAACTAATCTCGGTAATTTCATCGCAGATATTATTCGAAAGACAGTAGGTGCTGATGCAGCTATAATTAATGGTGGTGGAATAAGAACAGGGATAAAAAAAGGCGAAATAAAAGTAAAGGATATCTATTCAGTCCTACCTTTTGATAATTATATAGTTGCGATTAAACTATCGGGCAAACAGATTAAAGAAACACTTGAGCATGGACTGTCCGCTATAGAAGAAGGAGCAGGAAGATTTCCTCAGGTATCAGGACTTAAATTTACTTATAACCCTTTTGCAAAACCTGGTTCTAGGATAAAAGATGTTTTTATTGCAGGAAGACCTCTTGAGCTTGATAAAGAATATGTAATTGCAACAAATGATTTCCTTGCTGTAGGGGGTGATGGATATCGAGCATTTGGAGAAGCGGTAAGATCATCTAAGGACTTTGCAATTATTGGTGGAATGATAAAGGGTGAAAAAATTACCTATAGCGATTCAAGTAAATATCTTAGAGATGTTGTAATTGAGTATATAAAAAATTTGCGGATTCTAACTCCAAAAGTGGAAGGAAGGATTAAAGAGATGGCGATAGATTCAGATTTATGAGAGTATGAGAGTATATGTAAATAATAAACCTTTTGACATTCTGCCAGGAATGAAGGTAAAACATGCACTTATCAGTGCAGGTCTTCTTAAAGAAATTGAATGTGGCAAAAAGGTTTTTGATGAATGGGGTAATGAGATGGGACTTGAAGGAGCTTTGTCAGAAGGAATAAAAATTTATGTTAACACGGAAAATTCAATTAAATGAGTAGATCAAATTATGAGCAGGTTAAAAGGAATAATCGGTTTAACCGCATTAATTTTATTGATTTAGTCTTGCCCGAGAAGATAGATGAGCCTGTAAAGACGATCCTATATTTTCGAGGATAAAATTTTTATATCGGACATTACGGAAATAGCCAATTTTACACGGTGCCAGTTCAAGATATCAATATAATGTTTCCACCTGTTTGCCTTTCTCTTTAATCATTTCAGATATAATAGGAGACATGGGCACTGTGATGATCGTCGCTGGTGAAAGCTCTGGCGAACTGTATGGTTCACTTCTTGCCAAAGCGCTTAGAAGCAAATCTGCTGATGTAAAAATACTGGGTGTAGGAGGCAAAAGGATGCGCGAGGCAGATGTTGAGCTTGTATCAAACATATCAAATGCATTCGGCTTGGTCGAAGCAATCGCAGCATATAATAAAATTAAATCATCTTTTAAAAAGACTGTTGATGCTATTAAAAAGTTTAAGCCCGATGTATTGGTACTCATAGATTACCCTGATTTTAATATTAAATTAGCAAAGATAGCTAAACCGCATGGGATAAAAATCCTGTATTATGTAAGCCCTCAGGTATGGGCATGGCGAAAAGGAAGAATCAAGAGTATTGCAAGATTGGTTGATAGAATGGCTGTTCTTTTTCCTTTCGAAGAGAACATTTACAGGGAAGCTGGTGTTAAATGCGAGTTTGTTGGACATCCGATAGTTGAGGAAATTGAATCTGTGTTACAGCAGTATTTATCTGGTAACGAGTCATCTGTGAAAAACAGGGGCCGATATTTGATGTCTTATGACTTGCAAGATACTTTTCTTAGAAAATACTTTAAATCTTCTCTCGACCTGAATCCAGAAAAACCTCTTCTCTCGCTTCTTCCCGGTAGCAGACCTAACGAACTAAAAAGGCTATTACCATTGATGGTAGAGATTGTTAAAGAAGTCAAAAGATTTTTTGACGAATATGAATTTTGTATTCCATTGTCTGCTAATACTGAAGACGGAAAGTACGTTTTCTATCTAAACTTACTAAGGGATGAAGGAGTTAACATTAGAAAGGGCGATTCTGTAAGGGCACTCGCCGCTTCTGATATGGCAGTAGTGGCTTCAGGAACTGCAACGTTGCAGGCTGCTCTACTCGAAGTTCCGATGACGGTCGTATATAAATTATCGCCTCTTACCTATTTTTTAGGTAAAATGGTTGTCGATGTCGAATATATCTCACTTGTGAATATACTTGCTAACAGAGAAATCGTCAAAGAGTTTCTTCAAAAAGATGCTAATCCTACCAATATAATAAATGAGCTTAAAAACATAAGATCTGATCTGGAATACAGGGAAAAGATGATTCAAGCGTACAGATTAATAAAAAAGCCCTTTTTAGAAAAAAGAGCCTCTGAAAAGGTTGCAGAAATTATATTCGAAATGGTGGAGTAAATGTTTTTACTTTATAGCATTATATATATCTTTGCATTGATTTTTATTTTACCGTTCGAATATTTTAAAAGGCCAAAAGAACTCAGGAAAAGATGGCTGAGAGAGAAGTTCGGCCTCTTTAATTCATCTTTTACTCTTTCTCCTTCATCATTCATCTGGGTTCATGCCGTTTCAGTAGGTGAGGTAGCGGCCTCTATACCTTTACTTACGGCATTAAAAAAAATTTATCCTTCAAAAAAGATTATTCTCTCAACAATCACAGATACAGGCCAAAAAATAGCAAAAGAAAAGGCACCAGAGGGTGTAATTCCTGTTTACCTACCTTTTGACATACCCTTTATTCTTGAATTAATGCTTAAAAGACTAAACCCTGAGCTATTAATCTTGATAGAGACAGAGTTATGGCCTAATCTGCTCAAAAAATTCAAGAAAAAAAATATTCCTATTATTATTTTAAATGGAAGAATTTCGGAAAAATCTTTAAAAGGATATCATAAGATTTCATTCTTTATGAAAAAAGTATTTACGTATGTGGATTTTTTTGGAATGCAAAATGAAATATACGCGGAAAGGATAAAAAACTTCGGTATTGATAGAGATAAAATCGCTAACTTGGGCAATTTTAAATTTGATATAACACCTTCATCTTACATCCCTGAATGGACAAAAAAAATTAAGAATCCTGTGATCGTTGCAGGAAGTACTCATGAAGGAGAAGAAGATTTTCTATCATCTGTGTTTACTGAACTTCAAAAAGATTTTCCTGACCTGAATTTCATTATTGCACCAAGACATCCTGAAAGATTCGGAGAAGTAGAACAAATGCTTCGACTAAAAGGAATTGCATTTCTAAAACGATCGTCTTTAAACTCAGAGTGTAATTCGTCACAGAAAATAAAGGGAAAGATTATTATTCTTGATACATTGGGAGAATTGTCATCCATTTATCAGATATCAGATATAGCAATCATTGGCAAAAGTTTTTACGGTTATGGTGGTCAAAATCCATTCGAACCTGCTTTTTGGGGGAAACCGATTATTTGCGGGCCGCACATGGAAAATTTCCCTATTATTCAGGACTTCTATAAAGAAGGTGCTGCTATCGAGGTTAAGAAGGATGATCTTAATTCTAAGTTGAAAGAACTACTTTTAAGTCCAGAAACATCAAAGGAGATAGGTTTAAAGGCTCAAAAACTTTACAAAAAAAACTCAGGTGCTGTACAAAAGGCATTAGAGATCATTCAAAGGTTTCTTTCTCCTTGACCAAAAATGCAATTAAAATAATGCAGATGTTGTAAATTTTTTTGATTCCTTAGTGTAGCGAATATTCGTTATCCGTATAAAAAAATTTTCTTACGGACATGGATAACGAACCCGAAACATGAATTTCTCTTTTGAGAAATTTCTGCAATTGTCGGATTAAGTACCCTTTTGGGTTAAAAATTTTTTTATCAAAAAATAAGATACAGTAGAGATCATTGTGCCTATAAAGAAGCTTCCAATAAAGATAGGTGCTATATAGTGATTTACATAGTTAATGTCTTTTGAAAAATTTAGGTGGAGAAAATGGCCATTTAATATAAGACTCCCTATCTCAGCACTAATAAAAAGTTGAAACGGTAAAGATATTGGATTTGATATTTGAGTTCCCATAATAACCACAAAGGTGTTAAGCCTTAACATGGAAGCAACAAAAATGGCAAGTAATGTGTGTATGCCTATAAAAGGAGTGCATCCAATAAAAATGCCAATTGCTATAGCGGATGCAATTTCGTTTGGTGAAAGGCCTTTTTTACTGAACTTTATTATATACTCTTTTAATTGTGAAAAAAACTTCATTCATAAACACCTTGAAAATCTTACACAGGGATGACTGTTTCGAGAATGAAGTTATAATCTGCATATTTGTCTTTTTTCTTTATTAGCAACCATTCATTATCCTTACCAGACATTTTTGTCAATGCAAACTCACCTTTTAATTTTTTACCGTTGAAAACAATATCCAGCCGCCCGGATTTAATACTGCCGCGCTGAATTTCAAAATTGCCTCTATCCCAAATTACTACAGTCCCTGCGCCATACATACCTTCAGGGATCGTTCCTTCAAAATTTGCATAATCAATAGGATGGTCTTCTACCATTATTGCAAGCCTTTTCTCTTTCGGACTCATGGAGGGTCCTTTAGGGATTGCCCATGATTTTAAAACTCCTTCCATCTCCAATCTGAGATCAAAATGTAGCCTTCTTGCATGATGTTCATGAACTACAAACATAGGCATGATAAACAATTATATAACATTATATAATAAATAATGTGTAAGATAAAAAGTTGAGGGAAGAGGTGCTATTAGAATTGAAATTTATTTATGAGTAGACATTTTAAATATTTAAAATTTGGGAGTTTTCTCCTCGAAAAAAAGTTAATTACCGAAATGGATATTTTAAATGCAAGATTTCTTCAGAGAAAGAATAATCTCAAAATTGGAGAACTCGCCAAGGCTAAAGGCTGGCTTACGGATGAGGATATTCTTAAGATTTTGATAATTCAGGAAGATACCTTCGAAAAATTTGGAGAAATTGCAATAAGAGAAAAAATTCTAACAAAGGAGCAGCTCGAAGAGCTCTTGAAGGAACAGCAAGATTCTTATATTTATTTTGGAGAAGCACTCGTTAAAATAGGGGCAATCTCGGAAGCAAAATTAATAGAGCAATTAAAAGAATTTAATAAATTGAAGTTTAAAGAGAAGGGATCCTGACTTAAGACTTCTTCCCTAAATGAATAGCTACTATCCCACATGTTAACAATTTATAAGTCACATTTTTCCATCCTGCTGACCTGATTAAATCTGCAAGTTCATTAGCATTTAAAAAGTCTTTTATCGTGTCTCCGAGATACCGATAAGCTTCGGGATCAGAGCCGAGAAGGCGCGAAATTAAGGGTATTATTTTTATTAAATAAAAAAAATAAAGTTTTTCAAGAAATGGATTTGTTGGTCTACTGAATTCAAGGCAGATAAAGCATCCATTTGGTTTGGTAACCCTGTAAAATTCTTTTAACGCTTTTAGCTTGTTCTGAATATTCCGCAGTCCGAAAGCAATCGTTATAGCATCAAATTCTTCATTGTTATATGGGAGTAATTCGGCATCTGCTTTTTTAAATGTTATATTTCTTAATCCACTCTTTTGGATTTTTCTTTTCCCAATTTCAATCAGTTCCTGTGAAAAATCTAAAGCGTCTATATATACTTTGTCCCTCCAGAATTTACTAAGTTCTATAGCCATGTCTCCTGAGCCTGTGCACACGTCAAGGATTCGCTGGCAGTTAACTCGACCGGTCTCACGTGCACATGCTTTTCTCCATCGGGAATCAAGCCCAAAACTTAACACATGATTTAACAGGTCATAACGAGATGAAATATGAGAAAACATTTGCTCAACTTTTTTGCTGTTAGGTTCTCTATAGTAAATTGATCTCATCTATTCTTTATTCAAATCCTGGATTATATTTTTAACAATGTTTTTTTTCGGAGCCTCGAGCAATTACAACTCTTCTTTTTTATCAAAGCAATCTCCCCTAAACTCTCAATAATAACCTTTCCGACGATTAATCCCTCTGAATAGAAAATCTTTCTTAATTCATTATGACTCCAATTTCTACCAATTCCTTCTGCACGGTTTACAATTAGATATATGCCTGCATAACATGCACCTATTTCTCTCGCAAGATATACTTCAGGACATAGACTCTGTCCTATTACATCTCCTCCCATCGCTTCTATCATTTTTACTTCCGCTTTACTCTCAAAATGTTTTCCATCGGTTACTGCATAAACTCCCTTGTTAATCTCCCTCTGGGGGAATAACCTTCTACTTGTTTGTTCAAGTACTTTCGAGAGCAGAGGACATAATGGTTCCCGCATAATAAGCAGATATTTGTCCGAAAGTGAAACATCTTTTCTCAAAGAAAGATCAATATAGTCGTAAGGAATCACAAAATCTCTAAGGCGAAAATTTTGTTTGATTGTCCCTACACCGCCCTCTGCAAGAATGGTTTTAACCCCCACCTTCTCAAAGACCCAGAAAATTTGTCGGCTTGCATCTGCACGACTTACACCTGATCGCCAACCGTGCATTTTAACGGTTATTACAGGCTGTTGGTTTATTTCAAATATTTTCATTTCAGGGCTTTCACCATAGGGTGTTTTAAAGTTTCTTTGGGAAATTATTTTTATATTTTTTTTATCAAGATCTTCGGGGAAATTTATGGCAAAGGTGCTGGAACCTCCTATAAATGCATATTTAATAATCGGAATATCTTTGACCATCTAAGTTAACTCAAAAATGCAATTAAAATAATGCAGATGTTACGAAAAAATTTATTTTTAGATTCCTTAGTATAACGCATATTCGTTATCTGTTAATCTTTATTAGTTATTAGTGTAAAAAATAAAATTTACAGACACGAATTTTTCTTTTGAGCAATGCCTGCATTATTCAAGATAACCTGAATGGAGTATTTACTCTAATCATAATAGATTTTCAGTATATTAAATTCGGTATCCCTTTGAGCAGGGATTCTACCAGTTTTTCTAATCAGATCGATCATCTCCTCAACACTCATTTTGTTCGAGACACCTGTCGCTTTCACAACATTCTCTTCTAACATAATGCTGCCTAGATCATTAGCACCGAAGGAAAGACACATCTGACCGATATCCTTCCCCAGTGTTAACCATGAACCCTGAATATTTTCAAAATTGTCGAGAAATAACCTGCTTATGGATAGGGTTCGCAAATATTCAAGTGAAGACACAGAACTTCCACCCAGAGCAGTATTCCCGGGCTGATAGGTCCATGGTATGAATGAAATAAAGCCACCTGTTTTATCTTGAAGATCGCGTATTTTTTGTAAATGTTCTACTCGATCTCTAATAGTTTCTACTGTCCCGATCATCATCGTTGCTGTAGTTTTCATGCCAAGATTATGAGCTTCTTCCATTACTTCAAGCCATTTTGATGAAGAGATTTTTCTGGGACTTACTTTGTTTCTAACACTGTCAACGAGTATCTCAGCTCCTCCGCCCGGAAGGGAATCAAGCCCTGCATCCATAAGTTTCTTCAAAGTTTCCCTAATAGATATCCCCTCTGATTCGGCAATGTGGACGATTTCAGGTGGTGAAAGGCTATGAATCCTGATGTTAGAGATCTTTTTAATACTTTTAAACATGTTTACGTAAAAATCCATTTTAAGTGCAGGATTGATTCCTCCCTGAAGCATTATTTGTGTTCCTGAATTTTTAATTGTTTCGTATACTTTTTCTTCTATCTCTTCCTGAGTTAATACATATGCTTCAGGATGTCCAGGTGGCCTATAAAAGGCACAGAAAGAACATTGATTTTTGCATATATTTGTATAATTGATATTTCGATCTATCTGGAAGGTTGCTATATCTTCTGGATGTTTAATTTTACAAATAGTATTAGCTGCTTCGGCAAGCTCAAGCAGATTAGCTTCCGTGAATAGAAAAACTGCCTCTTCGAAATTTAATCTCCTTTTTCCTATATCTTCAAAAATTTCTGAAGTGTTCATATACTAACTCGTGAATTAAGATTTATAAATTCTAGTTCAGGAACTGAATTTAATTCCCCCGTTTCCTTTGCTAACCTATAAAAATAAAGTAGTCCTTTTTGATATTCTTCTCCGAAATCGAAACGAAGGGATTTAAAATAATCTTCGAGAAAAGACTTATCAAACGCTTCCCATCTCGAGGCGGACTCAGCAATTTCAGATAAGTGTGTTTTCGAATAAAGCATAGATTTTTTGAAGATATTAAATACATATTCACATAAATTGTAATTCCTATCAGCAAAGTTACGATTTACCGCCCATACCGCATATACCATTTTATGACCCGTAAATTTCTTCCATTCAACCCCTAAATCATATACATAGAAATCTTCTTGACAAAGATAATATTTTAGGGCAATGTCTCCAATTAGTAAGGCAGCATCTGCTTCCGTGAATATTCTACATATGGAAGGTGGTAATGTTATATATTCGGGATGAATATTATATCCTTTGCTGAGAATCAATTTTAGCAAAACATTCGAGGTGGCAGAAGTCGTAGTAAGCGCTATCTTTTTATCATTTAATTTTTCTAAGGGGAAACAACTTAATAAGATAATGCTTTTAACATCGCCATCCGAACTAACAGTAAAATCAGGAAATAGTAAAAGAGAATCGTGATGATGCGCATACTCTATAGAAGAAATAGGCGAAATATCAAGCATCCCATTTATTAGGAGGTTGTTGAGTTCTGTCGGTGTTCCTTTTACAAGGTCGATATCTAACAGGGCATAGTTTTTCACGAGCCCATAATAAAGAGGAAAGCAGTTTAAGAATTCTATATGGCCCACTTTAGGTCTAGCAGGAGGCATATTTATCCCCCGCGTTATAAATCCTTATAATATTATAGAGCGTATCTCTTTCAACAGGAATTCTACCTGCCTCGCGAATTAATTTTAAAAGCTCTTCTTTGGATATACTCTGTTCTGTATTTGCACCGGCTGCATGGGTAATCTTTTCCTCTACCACCGTACCATCAAGATCATCAACGCCGAAAAAAAGGGAAAGTTGAGCGACTTTTAACCCCAACATTATCCAGAAAGCTTTAACATGGGGGAAATTATCGAGCACCAAACGGGAAATAGCTAGCATTTTTAAGTTTTCAAATGCTGTTGGTTTTTTAAAATGAGGTAGTTGAGTATTTTGCGGATGAAAGGGAAGAGGTATAAAAGATTGGAATCCACCCGTTTCATCCTGAAGACTCCTTAAGCGGAGAAGATGATCGATACGATCTTCATAATTTTCTATATGCCCGTAAAGCATAGTTGCGTTCGATTTTAAACCAAGGGTATGTGCTTCTTTCATTACCTCAAGCCATTCTTCGGTAGTTGCTTTTTTAGGACATAATGCTTCTCTTACAGAGTGATTGAATATTTCAGCCCCTCCACCTGGAAGAGAACCTAACCCTGCCTTTTTTAATTGAATAAGCACATCCTTGACCGAAAGATTTGAAATCTTTGAAAAATAAACAATTTCTACAGCCGTAAATGCCTGAATATGCACTTCGGGCATAGCTTGTTTTAGCTTATAAATCACTTCAAGATAATAATCGAATGGAAGATCAGGATGAAGTCCACTTACAATATGAAGTTCTGTTATACCAAGATGTCTTGCTGACATTGCAGCGTTAAGAACTTCCTCTATTTTCATAGTGTAAGCGTCGCTATCTGTTTTGTCTCTGCTAAAGGCACAAAATTTACATCTGGAAATACATATATTTGTCAGATTGATATGTCTGTTAACATTAAAATATGCATAGTTGCCTGTTTTTCTCTCTTTGACCTTATTTGCAAGTTTGCCGATATATAAAATGTCATTTGAATTTATCAAAGCCATTGCATCATCTTTTGTCAGTCTAATACCCTCTTCAACTTTTCCTGTAATTTCTTTAAATGTATTTTTGTTCATATACCAATATCTCCGACTCGTTAATTTATCCTCCAAGGTTTAAATAAATTATGTTTGATGTTTAATAAGTTAAGTACCTTACCCACAATAAAATCGATGATATCATCTAATGTTTGAGGATGATGGTAGAACGCAGGCATAGCTGGCAAAATCTTTGCTCCTGCCTTTGCTACCTTAATCATATTTTCAAGATGAATTAGACTGAGGGGTGTTTCGCGCACAACAAGAATCAATTGTCTATTTTCTTTTAGTGCAACATCAGCAATTCTTTCAAGTAGATTATTAGAGATACCATTTGCAATTGCTGCCAATTTACCGACGCTACACGGTATAATTATTACGGCATTAGGTGAATTGGAGCCACTCATAAAAGGTGCTTCAAAATCATTATTTTCCCATACCTTGATACTATCTATTACTTTTACATTTCTTTTTTCTAATAAGAGCCTTAAATCTTCTTCTCCAATTTCCTCCTTCATTACCTTTTTACCAGCAGAGGTTACTACAACATTGACAAAAAAATTGTTTTTTAAAAGCTCTTCAATAAGCCTTATTCCGTAAATGCTACCACTTGCGCCAGTTATGCCGACTACAAAATCAGCCAAGATTCACGCTCCTGAAGGCTACTTCGAGTGCAACAAAAAGGAACAAAATTATACTTATAAATCCGTTTATTGTAAAAAAGGCAAGATTAAGCCTCGATAAATCGTCAGCTTTAATAATAGTATTTTCATAGAATAAGAGGGCAGCTGCTATTACAACTCCCATGTAATAGAATTTTCCCAATCCAAGACGAAATCCAATCCAGATTAAAATGGTTATTGAAGTTGAATGAAGTATCTTAATAAGTTTAAGAGATTTTTTTATTCCGAATCGTGCGGGGATCGAAAAAAGTCTCTGCATCTTATCAAAATCTATGTCCTGCATAGCATAAAATATATCAAATCCCGAAACCCAGAACATAACTGCTATCCCGATAAGAATTGCGTTAAAACTCAGACTATTTGTTACCGCTACCCAAGCTCCGATTGGAGCAAGACCAAGACATATACCCAAAATAAAGTGTGAAAGCCATGTAAATCTTTTTGTATACGGATAAACAATAAAAGGTATAATTACCAATGGCCATAAATATCTGCATATTGGCGCTAAATTATAAACCGAAATTATAAAAAAAGAGAGACTTATTAGCGAAAAGATAATCACATTCTTTACAGAGAGAAGACCCTTTGGCAATGCCCGTTCAGCGGTTCTGGGATTTTGACGGTCAATTTCTACATCGATCAATCGATTCAATGCCATGGCAAAACTTCTCGCACCAATCATTGCAATTGTTATCCAGAACAGTATTTTAAAATTCGGAACTTTCATCTCAGATACGAAAGCGCCAAAATATGCAAAGGGTAAAGCAAAAATACTGTGCTGGAATTTTATCATTTCAAGATAAATTTTTATCTTATTAAAGCCCATATTCCTTCCACCGTTTATCGACGAGTTTCTTAATATCTTCAGACATATTTATTTCTTCTGGCCATTTCCTCTTATATCCCTCTTCTGGCCATTTCTTAGTAGCATCAATTCCCATCTTTGCTCCGTATAGTGGGACGTTCGAGGAATGGTCGAGCACATCAAGTGGACCTTCTACGATCATAATATCCCTTGAAGGATCAACATTGTTGAAGGCCTTCCAAGCGGCTTCTGATATATTCTGGACGTCTACATCTTCATCGAAAACGATGATGAATTTTGTGAACATCATTTGACCCAGTCCCCAAATGGCGTTCATTACTTTTCTAGCATGCATCGGATACGATTTTCTTATCGAAACAAGCACACAATTATGAAAAACACCTTCCACCGGAAGATTTATATCCACGATTTCAGGAAGTTGCATTTTAATAAATGGCAGAAACATTCTTTCTGTCGCTTTACCCATGTAACAGTCTTCCATTGGTGGCTTCCCTACAATAGTCGCGGGATAAATAGGGTTTTTCTTGTGAGTTATACAGGTTATATGAAAAACAGGATACTTATCGGCAATAGAGTAATATCCTGTGTGATCACCGAAAGGACCTTCTATTCTCTCCTCGCCGATCTCAACATAACCTTCAAGAATTATTTCTGACTTAGCTGGTACAAGTATATCGACGGTTTTTGCTTTAACTACCTCCACAGGCTTTTTTCTTAAAAAACCGGCGAAGAAAAGCTCTTCAATTCCGTATGGTAGAGGAGCAGTTGCTGAATATATAGTTATTGGATCTCCACCGAGGGCAACAGCAACTTCCATCTTCTTGCTAAATTTTGCAGTTTTTCGGTAATTTACTGCCCCGTCATGATGTGTATGCCAGTGCATCCCGGTTGTCTTTTCATCATATACCTGCATTCGGTACATTCCCATATTCTGGGTCTGGGATTCAGGATCTTTTGTAATTACAATAGGTAGGGTTATAAATCTTCCACCATCATTAGGCCAACATTTAAGAATTGGAAAATCGAAAAGCGAGAAATCATTTTCTTTAACAATCTCCTGACACGGAGCTTTTTTTACCTCTTTGGGTTTAGAGGTGCTAAGTTTATAAAGTTCTTTAAGAATGTCTATCTTCTGCAAAAACTTTAGATCAGGCTTAGCATTAAGAAAGGAAGAAAATCTATCACCTATGGAACCAAAATCATCTACCCCAAGAGCCCAGCCCATCCTCTTGAAAGAACCAAAGAGATTTATTACCAATGGAATATTAGAACCCTTTACTTTCTCGAAAAGTAGCGCAGGACCTCCTTTTTTTGATATTCTGTCAGTTATTTCTGTTATCTCAAGTATTGGGTCAACCTCTGCTTTTATACGGATAAGCTCTTTCTTTTTTTCGAGAAAATCAATAAATTCGCTCAAGTCATCAAAAATCAAAATTTATCTCCTTTTAATCCAGACTTAAAAATATCTTTCAAAGTTTTAGCTGCTTTATATAGCGAAAACTTAAAGGTTTTATCCTTAATCAATTTTGATTCACTCAATACCCAGCTCAAAAGTATTCCTTGAGCTGCACCAAATATAACCATCTTTGCAACACGAGTATCCAAATCCTTACGATATATACCTTTTCTTTTGCCTTCCTCAAGAATTCGTTCTATAAGATTGACAAATTCTGTTATGCGATTTATCGTATAATTGTTCAAAAAAATACTACTTTGCTTAATATCGATCAAAAATATCTCGGCGAGATAGCGGTCTTTTTTAAACATCCTTATGACCGTCGAAAAAATTGCCTTAAGTTTATCATTAGGATTATCAAGATGTTGAATTTTATTTTTTATTTCACCTATTATATTCCCCCATTTTTCATCGAATAGAGCTAAAAGTATATCTTCCTTATTACGAAAATAGTTGTAAAGAGTGCCCTCAGCAACACCTGCAATAGAAGCGATTTCAGAAACAGTTGTCTCAGGATATCCTCGCCTGACGAATGTTTTCAATGCAGCATCGAGAATGATCTGACGCTTTTCTTGTGTCCTAACATCAGCTAAATTATTCATAGTGGATATCAAATAAGAATGAATGAGCGTTCACTCATTTTAAAGTAAACTTCATTTTTCTGTCAAACAAAATAATTAACAGATAACGAATATACGGTAGATTAAGGAATCGAAAAATGAATTTTTTTATAATATTTACATTTTTCCAGTTGATTTTGAGGGCTCATCTATATGAATAAAAAGGCTACACATTTATTTCCACAATATCCTTGTCTTTTAAAACATAGTTTTTTTCAACACGTTGACCTTCGAACTTTGCAGAACCCCATACTCGAGCAAACTTTAAGTTAAACAAAAAATCTTTATGGATAATTTCTGCAAGATCAAGTATAGTTGAACCTTCAGGTATTGTAAAAGGCATTGAAAAATCAGGATCTTTTCCGGGTGGCTTTGAATAGACCCTTATAATACCAGAAAGCTTGAAAATTGCGTGTTTCAACTCTTCGAGGTTCTCTTTTTTCTTTGTCGAAATTGAAATACATTTAAAAATATTCCCGTATTTTTTTCGAACCTTCTCGAAGGCTTCCTCTGAGCCTTCCAAATCTCTTTTATTTGCAACAATAAGAGCCCTTTTAAACACGCCTATCTTCACTTTAGACTTAGAATTTTGCTCTATTGATGCTGAATTTACAATGAGAAAGATATTCCATCTTTCGAGTTGATCAATAAGTAACTCTGCCTGCACATCAGGGTCTTCCGAAAGGTCTAAAATCAGAATCAATGCATCAGCATTTCTTAATAAACCAGATACCCACCCATCGGTAGCCTCGTTTCCTATTGGAGGGAGATCAATAATTTGTATCTGTATATCTTCATATGGCATCATTCCTGGTAGCGGCATTATTGTTGAAATTGGATAATCAGCAATTACAGGGGTAGCATTAGTTAGACAAGCGAGTAAAGACGATTTCCCTGAATTCGGCAATCCGACTAACGCAATCTGCGCTGCACCTTCCTTGTTTACAATATAAAGGTTAGTTCTGCTTCCCCTTTTTTTAGTTGTCGCCTCTTTTCTTAGCTGTGAAAGTCTTCTGCGCAAGTCTGCTCTTAATTTGTCTGTACCTTTATGTTTGGGTACAGTAGATATAAGGGCTTCGAGAGAAGCTATCTTTTCAGCAGTAGTAGATGCCTGCTTAAATCTCTTTTCTGCCTCAAAATATTCTGGTGGAAGATTTGCCGGCATAATTATTATTCTGATTTAATAAAGTACAGGATAAATTTGGTTTTAATCAAAGATAAATTTATTTTATCATAAAACAAGTTAATCCAAATAATGCAGAAGCATTGCTCATAAGAGAGGTGTCTTTCGTATCCATTGTTCGTACCGTAAGAATATGTTTTTATAATGATAATGAATATACTGCATACCAGGGATTCGAGAGCATTTAAAATTGCTCAAATAGTTCATCTGCCAAAATTTTTTATTAATTATATGGATTAAACTAAAAGGTGTCGTTTTTATTGATAAACTGAAATACACTGTTGAAATCTGTTAGATCTTCAACCACATGATCTGCACCTGCTTTAATCAGATGTTCGGTTGAATAAGATCCTGTAGCAACACCTATGCATTTAGCGCCATATATTTTTCCACATTCTACATCTCTTGGGGTATCACCTATCAATATGCAATCATGAATTTCTATTTTCTCAGAATATAAGCCTTCAAACCTTTTTATTGCAATAGGCAGAAGCTTATTCCTATCTTCATGGTCACTACCAAAAGCACCTGAGGGGAAAAATTCATTTAGCATAAATGGTTCGAGTTTTATCCTTGCTCCTCGTTCTATATTTCCTGTAAGAAGTCCAAGTGCTATGTCTCTGGATGTCTTAAGCTTATTTAAGAGTTCATATACTCCTGGTTTTACATGTTTTTGGTTATTTAAAATCTCTCTTTTTAGATATCTTAGGTAAACCTCTACAACAACATTAATATTTCTTTCGACTAAAATACCGTGCTTTACTAAGCCTTCTTTTATTATCTCTATGTCGGTCTTACCAGCCATGCTTATATCTTTAAAAGCATTCTCTATAGAGAATAATTCCTTCAAAGCCAGATTAAGGGATCTGGAGCCAGCGCCTCCTGTATCTATTAAAGTACCGTCTATATCAAAAAGTATTAATCGCATGGAATGATTTTCACCTATTCAGAAAGAAATTTTAAAAAATCATAAGCCTTTATATCGGGTGTGCTTAATTTTCTTTTTTCCAATCTGTCTTGATACAATTTTATAGCCTCTTCTACTTCTTTCATTGCATCGACAATCATAAATCTTAAAAACCCAATCCCTTCGCGTCCATTAATGTTTCGTATGCGTTCTTTAATTGTCAAAAAATAACAGTAATGATAGAGGTCTTCACTTACAGGGTATCTCCTGCACATAATAGCCTCTTTTGCTCTTTTTAGAAAAAAGTACTGCTCTGAAGGATTCAAATCCTGTATAAATTTCTTTTTAAGTTCTTCTCGCATCAACAAATTTTTTTGCATATGTGAACTTTTTTATGCCTTAACATTATATTCTTTATCGAGGCTATAAGCCATAATGACCGCCTTGTCTATATCCTCAAAGGGAAAGTTAGGTACATCTAATATAAGATGTGGCGCTGCCTCATCGAATTTAATGCCAAATTCATCGCTTTTTTCGTAAAGTACTGTGCCCGGGAGGACATGAAGGATACTGAATACGATACTTGAAGGTTTTATATCCATTATAGTTCTTGCAGATTTAAAAAATTTAAAAAAACTATCGCCTGGAAGACCGATAATTAGGTCTGCTATTACCTCAATTCCATTTTCTTCCATGAGTCTAACTGCCTTTTTATATTTTTCCTCATTATAGTAACGGTTTACATTTTTTAGAGTATCACTATTTACTGTCTGTGGCCCAGTCTCAACACTTTTTATATTTGCTTTTTTGAAAAGATCGACTGTTTCTTCATCTACAAATTCTGCAATAATCTCGACCGTTCTTAATTCAATTCCTCTTTTGTTAGCTTTTGAAATTATTTCCACCAATTGTTTAAGCCTGTCTTTTCTGAAATTAAATATAGTATCAACAAAATGAAAACTTCTAATATCGGGAAAACTCATAATATATTCGATTTCTTTTTTTATTCTTTCATCTGGAAAGAAACGCAGTTTAGGAAGGTTTTTACCTTCAAAACAGTAATGACAGCGAAAAATGCATCCACGATAAGTCTCTATATAAGTAACCTTGTCTCTTGGATTAATAATCCCTTCTAAATATGGCGATGGTATTTCTCCTAAATTTTCAATAGGTGGTCTTTCAGGGGTTTCTATTATTTTATTGCCGACCCTGTATCCTATACCTTTGATTTCTTCGATAGGCTTTTTACCTAAATAGTGATTTAAGAGTTCACTAAAAGTATGTTCCCCTTCACCTTTCACAACAATATCAATATATTTATTTTCAGTTAGATACTTCGTACTAATAGGGCCAACCTCGGGACCACCAAGAATTATTACAATTTTAGGGTCTAATGTCTTTATAATCCGTGCTGTATCAAGAACTTTTCGAATATTCCAACAATAACATGAAAAACCGATGATATCAGGTCTATTTTGGAGAATATAATAGACTACTTGTTGCACACTTAGTTCTTCTGTGTCAAAATCGATAATCTCTATCTCAATATTTTTTCTGATAAAATCGTCTTTAAATGCATAAGATTTTAGATAGCCCAGTGCTAATGAGAAATGCTTTGCCCAGTTATAAGAAATTAGTATAACTCTCTTTTTATCCATAAAGCGCCTTTATATCCGAGAAATACTTACTATCCTTTACTGGTAAGAATTCATCTTCTCCAAATCTTTTTAAATAATCACTTTGTATGCCAGGACAAAGATCCCTAAAAATACAATCTATACAATTCTTATGCTGTTGAAATGATCTTCTGCCTAAATTATTCCAACCTAAGTAAATTTCTATAATATGTGGTTCAAGTCCATTCATAATACAAAAAGGCAATCCTTCGGTTAAAATCCATGTTCTGTTTAAGATGGCTATATTAATAGCATTTTTTATGTGAATTATTGTTTTTCTAAATGATAAATTATGGCCTGAATATGAGAGAATTATACGATTGATTCCGAAACCCAATATCATTGCGACTGTATTTTCAAGATCTAAATAATTTTGTTCACACACAGGTATACGGATACAAATAAATTTTTCTTCTAAAAGGTTCGTTAAATTATCCAATCCTCTGAGAGTTTCAATAAAACTTCCATGCACCTGTGTAATACTGTCATGAAGGTGGGGATTAGAACCCCAAAGTTTTATCTCAAAAATATTCCCTCCTGCACTTATAATACTTTGTAAGAAATGAATGTCCGAAAAGGCTCTTCCATTTGTTGTTAATTTGATTCTCCTGAATCCTTTTTTCTTTGCACTCAGTAAAATCGACACCAAATCGCTTCTAATGGTAGGCTCACCACCATAAAATTCAATGCCGTCTTGCTCTTTATCTGTAATCTCTGTAATGATGGATTCAAAGGAGGGCTGTAACAGGCCTTTCTGTAAATATAAACAATAAAGGCAATTATTGTTACACTGATTATTTACAAATATCTTTTTATACCGCAGCAATATTTACCTTCGATAAGATAAGAAGAATAACATAATAAAATTATACCATAACCACCTCTGCACCTTTAAATGCATTTAATATCTTAAAATTTGTGAAACTTAAAAAGCGCTCATCACGAAGAGGTTATTGTTTAAGCATTTTTAAGCAATTTGAATAAGAACAAAAAAATCATATATATTTAATGTATGTATAAAGATGCTGATTACGATGTCATAGTTATTGGTGCAGGACACGCCGGTTGTGAGGCTGCACTTGCCACAGCACGAATGGGCTTTTCTACATGTTTATTTACTATAAATCTTGATACTATAGCACAAATGTCCTGTAATCCTGCAATAGGAGGGCTTGCAAAAGGGCATCTCGTTCGCGAAATAGATGCCCTCGGTGGTGAAATGGCAAAGGTAACGGATAAGGCTGGTATCCAGTTTAGAATGCTTAATATGAGCAAGGGACCTGCTGTATGGTCGTTAAGGGCGCAGGCCGATAGGGTCTTATATAAATTAGAGATGAGAAAGGTATTAGAAAAACAGGAAAATCTGAATATAAAACAAGCACTTATCGAAAAAATAGTTGTTGATGACAAAAAAGTCAAAGGCGTGATTAATTCTCTTGGTATCTTTTATGGTGCAAGAGCCGTGATTGTGACCACAGGTACTTTTTTAAAAGGGCTAATACATATTGGCCTTGAAAATTTCTCTGCGGGCAGAGCAGGAGAATTTCCTTCGATAGGGCTTTCTAATTCATTAAGAGAATTAGGCCTACAGATGGGGCGATTGAAGACGGGTACCCCTCCCAGACTTGATGCAAAGACAATAGATTTTTCCAAGACAGAACCGCAATATGGTGATGATCCACCAATGCCATTTTCTCATAGTACGCAGCAAATATTGAACCCCCAATTACCATGTTATATAACATATACCAATAAAGAAACCCACAAAATAATCCTCGATAATCTTGACCGTTCACCCCTTTATAGTGGCAAGATTAAGGGAATAGGTGCACGATATTGTCCCTCTATAGAGGATAAGGTTGTTCGTTTTAAGGAAAAAGAAAGACATCAAGTTTTTCTTGAACCAGAAGGACTTGAGACAAAAGAATACTACGCAAATGGAATACCGACAAGCCTTCCTTATGATGTTCAGGTAAAATTCGTCAGAACCATCCCGGGACTTGAAGAAGCTGAAATTATGAGGCCGGGATATGCTATAGAATACGATTTTGTCTTCCCAACCCAGCTTAAACATAACCTTGAAACAAAAAGCATTGAAGGTTTATATCTTGCAGGGCAGATAAACGGCACCTCTGGATATGAAGAAGCTGCAGCGCAGGGTTTAATGGCAGGCATCAATGCTGCTTTAAAACTGAAGGGGAAGGAACCACTTATTCTTAAGAGACACGAAGCATACATAGGAGTGCTAATAGATGACCTTATAACTAAAGGTACTAACGAGCCATATCGGATGTTTACATCAAGGGCTGAGTATCGTTTACTTCTAAGACATGATAATGCCGACCTTCGTTTAATGGATATTGGATATGAAATAGGATTACTCGATAGGCAAATTTATGATGAATTCTGTAAAAAGAGAAGTCTCATTAATGAAGAAATAGAACGCCTTAAAAGGACTCGTATAAGGATTGAAGGTACAGATCGAATAGAATGTTTAGAGCAAATCTTGAAAAGGCCAGAAATAACGTATGAGTTTATTGATCAAAATTATCCGTCCGAAAGAGAACTTACTTCAGAGATTAAAAGACAGGTAGAGATTCAGGTTAAATATGAAGGATATATAAAACGTCAGATGGAGATGGCCGAAAAATTAAAGAAAATCGAGAACATCAAAATACCCTCAGACTTTGATTATATTTCTGTAAATGGCCTTTCGAAAGAAGTGTTGGATAAATTACAGAACGTAAAACCTGAAAGTCTTGGACAGGCAAGTAGAATTCCAGGAGTTACCCCCGCAGCTATATCACTATTAATGGTAACCATTGAAAGGTTGAGGAGAGAGCGGCGGCATTAATTTTGGATGCTGAAAAGAGTTCAACATGCCACTTAATCCAAATAATGCAATTAAAATAATGCAGATGTTACGAAAAAATTTATTCTTCGATTCCTTTTCAGTATATTAGCTATAGAATAATTCTCATCCGTGAAAAAGTTATATTTTACGGCGACAGACAGAGCCACATAAAACGAATTTCTTCGTGAATAATGTCTTCATTATTCGGGTAAATCGTAACACAAGCTAAAAAATAATTGACAAGAATAAATAATTTTATTATTTTAAAATAAACTTAACTTGAAGTTAAGGATTTAAGGCTTTTTAGTAAAATAAAAATTAAAACTAAGCCGTGAAGGCTTATCACCATGAAGGTGTAAGATTCACGGCTTTTTATTTTTCCTGTAATAAAACTTATTAATAAGGAGTTAAAGCCTTGAAGGCCTATCACCTGTAGGTGAGCTTTCAAGGCTTTTTATTTGGGGGGACATGGAAAAAATAAGTTTTCAGACAAACTCTACTACTATTCAGTTCTGGGATAAAAATGCGAAGTGGTACAAGTTATGGGTTGAGCACAATAGCTATCATAACGAAATTATAAGAATTCTTACTTCATTTGTTAAGCCAGGATGGAAGGTTCTTGACATCGGCGCAGGCAACGGAATACTTGCTCTGCCTCTATGTGCGAGAGGCTGTCGTGTAATGGCTGTTGAACCCTCTGAGGGTATGAGGAATCTGTTATATGAGGAAGTCCAAAGGAAAAAAATAGATAATATTTTCGTTGAAAAAAGAAAGTGGGAAGATATTCCCCTCAATGAAATATTTGATCAAGACCTCATCATAGCATCCAATAGCCTTCATATAACCGAATTGGGATTTTTATTAAGCCTCGAAAAGATTTTTAGGGCAAACCCGAAAAATATCTTTATAGCGACGGAAAAACACTTTGCAGATTTGACATCAAAAGAAAACTATCATGGCTATGAAATGATGTTTGAGAAATATTATGAAGTTGAAAGCTCCTGTGCATATCATACCATCGATGATGCTTTTGAACATTGGACTTTTAAAAATGGGAGAATACCTTCTTATGACGAAAAGATCGAGATAATGCTGCAACTAACCTATGAAAAAGGACATCTATGGAAAAAGTGTTATACAACAGTGGGCTTATTTTGCTGGACAAAAAATAAAGCGATTTCCGATATAAAACCCAGAGAAGGAGGTGCACTATGTTTTTCAGAGTATTAATCTGTCTGCTTTTTTTAATTTCTTCAACGAGTTTTGCTCAAGAACAAGGAACTCCCACGAAAATATTTCAGCTTGATGAAATAACGATTTCAGAGGCTGAAATCAAAGAAGAATTACAAACGCCTAACATGACCGTAATCTTACCCGAATTGCTTTTGCAGGGTATTGGCTCTACGCTCGATTCTGCCTTGAACCGTCAACCGGGCATTGACGTACAGAGGCCACAGGAAGTTGGTGCAGCACTTGATGACGATTCAATTAAAATCAGAGGATTTGGTTCACGCCGTATTCTTGTAACAATCGATGGCAGGACAATGAATATCTCAGGAACTGCCGGGGGCTATTTTATAGACTGGACAACAATACCGCTTAATAACATAGAAAAGATAGAGGTGATTAAAGGTGTGAGTGACCCACGCTATGGCAACACACTCGGTGGAGTTATAAATCTCGTTACAAAGAAACCCAAAGAAAAACCAGTGTTTGAACTTCAGGGACTTGGTGGGAGCTTTGATACATATACTTTAAGTTTTTTCCATGCATGGAAACCAGGAGATTTCGAATATTCGATAAGTGGAGGATATTCAGAAAGTGACGGTTATCTGAGAAATGGCGATTATTGGTTAAAAAATGCAAATGTTCATCTTGGATACGATCTGCCATGGAAAGGAAAGATTAAGGGGGATTTCCAGTACATTAATGTCAAGAAGGGGTTTATCGTCCCAAATAGACAATCAAAAGATTTTGATAGCCCTGACTATAATGAACCCATTGATGATGGTTATCCTGCATCCGATGGTGAAATAATGTACGGTGGAATGGGTGCATATCCTGAACCCGGAAGCTGGTGGAAGAAAGAGAAATATTATATAAATCTCGGATATGAACAACCATTTTCAAACAGCATCTTAAATATCTCTTACTGGTGGAATCATGGCGATAGAGAGGCCTATAACACTCGTGAATCGCTGGATAGGGTGTTCCATAAAGAATTTTATGATGACAGATCCTATGGAGCAGATGCATCATACATTCTATATCTTAAGAATCATACAATTACATCAGGTATTGATTATAAGAGATTTAAGGATGACGGAGATAGAAATTTTCCTGATGACTTCAGAAGCCCATTCAGAAACGGTAACTATGTAAACTCTGAAGTCCTCGGTGTTTATATCTTGGATGACATAGAAATCTCAGAGAAATTTATTGTTTCACCTGGCGTTAGATATACATCTTATGAAGGCAATGCAGGACCTGCTGGTAAGGCTGAGGGTATTAAAGACATATCGATGGAAGGTTTTGCTCCATCAATAAAAGTAACTTACAACTACGATAAAAACGGACTAGCCTATCTCAGTATTTCCCGCGCATTAAGGATGCCTACACCACCTGAGCATTACTGGCATTATTCGCCAGATGCTGGTGTTGTTACATCTGAACTTCCCTTTGATGAAGAAGACGGCATCATGTTACAGGGAGGGTGGAAGGCTGAGTTTCCAACAAAAACGAGGGTTGAAATATCACCTTATTATTACTGCATCGATGACTATATCCAGTTTGATTTAATAAATTTTGTTTCCTATAACATCGATAAAGCAAAACTCTATGGAATAGAAATAGAAGTGGCACAGCAAATGGGAAAGGGTTTCTCCGCTTTTGCAAATTACACTTATCAAAAGAGTGACACTAAAGGTGATCCATTTGTAAGCAATTTCGTAGCCCAAGGGGACAGGGATTTCGATGAAATTCCAGGCTTACCCAAGCACAAAATCAACGCAGGAATTCAATATAAGGGTTCGAAGAAGGAGAAAGTTTCTGTATATGCAAAATATGTTTCAAGCCAGAAAGTTATTTATAACAACAATACCCTTGGAAATACGGAATTAAGGGTGAGAGAGCAGGATTCTTTTGTGACGGCAGATATTGAGGCATCATACCCTATTATGAAGAATATCAATATTACAGGATATGTCCATAACCTTTTTGATGAGGACTATCAGGAACGATTTGGATTTCCTGCTGCGGAAAGAAATTTCGGGATTGGATTAAAGATGATATTTTAGTGTAGATGTTTCTGAAGATATTTTCGATACTACTTGCAGTAATTATTTTCTTAAGTGGTTGCCGTGGAGACATTAAAAAGTCTAAATCGGCAGATACTATTACTATTGCCATCTCTTCAGAACCAAAAAGATTAAATCCTGTATTCCTTACTGATCTTATTTCATACTCTGTGAGTGGTTTAATATTTAGTGGTCTTACAAAGTTCGATAAAGATATGAAAATTACAGGTGACCTTGCTGAATCATGGGATATTCTTAAAGGAGGAAAGGAAATTATTTTTCATCTTAAAAATGGTGTATTATGGCATGATGGTAATTCCTTTACCGCAGAGGACGTTGTCTTTACGTATAAGACATTTGTTTCGCCGCATACAGGAACTCACCAAAGTGGTCATTTCGGACCGGTCAAGGAGGTAAAAGCTATTGACAGGTTTACTGTATCAGTTTCTTACTCCGAGCCTTATGGATCAGCACTCGAGAGTTGGGCTATAGGTATCATCCCGAAACATATTCTTCAAAAAAAGGATATTAACGATACAAATTTTGACGATAGTCCGATAGGAACAGGACCGTACAAACTAAAGGAATGGGTGCATGGGCAGAGGTTATGGCTGGAGGCTTTTGATAGTTATCACAAAGGACGACCTAAAATCAAGAATCTCATTATGCGGGTAATACCTGACTCAGCAACACAGTTACTTGAACTAAAGGCAGGAACTGTTGATTTGATGGAACTTTCACCCATGCAATTTGATAGCCAAACTAATCGTAAAACTTTTTCATCTGATTTTATCAAGTATCGTGCTGGTTCTTTTAGATATGGATTTTTCGGATTAAATCTTATTGACAGAAGATTTCAGGACAAAAGAGTCCGTCAAGCGATAAATTATGCGATTGACAAGGATTCAATAATTAATTCGGTTTTAATGGGATTCGGATGCATATCGACAGGACCTTATCCCCCTGAGGTTTGGTATTACAGCAAAGAAGCGAAGTCTTACGCTTATAATCCGCAGAAAGCTCTCGAATTAATGGCAGAGGCAGGATGGAGAAAAGGAACAGACGGGATACTCCGAAAAAATGGTGACTTAATGTCATTTACGATTCTCACGAATTATGAGAACAAAGAGAACATAAAGACTGCCCAGATAATTCAAAGCAATCTTAAGGCAATTGGAATAGAATCTGACATACGCACACTTGAATGGCAGGCATTCAGACACAATGTAATCAGCAAACATCAATTCGAAGCAATTGTCCTCTCCCGTGCTTATCTATGGGATCCCGACGTATATAACCTCTGGCATTCGAGCAAGACTAAAGAAGGTGAATGGAATTTTCTTAGTTATAAGAATGGGGAAGTGGATATGTTGCTTGAAGAAGGAAGAAGGACAATTGAAATGGCTGAGAGACAAAGGATTTATCATAGACTTCATGAGCTATTAGCAGAGGAACAGCCATGCATATTTCTCTATAATGCAGATCTGCTATTTGTTGCACATAAAAGAATCAAAGGCATAATTCCGTCACCAGCGGGGATGTTCCATAACATAGCTGAATGGTATGTTGAGCAATAGTTTTTATTAATGCACAAATGTATTAGATTTTCCTCTGGACACTTGCTAACCCTCCGGAGGACATAGGGTGCGGGACGATAGCCCTGCACCCACTTTTTAGAAATTCATAACACCTGAAGGTGTTTTTATACAGGAAGTCATATGTAAGTTACGAAAACTTACATCCTCCTGAGAAAGGATAGAGAAGAAAGGAAGGAGGCAGAGCATGGAAGAGATTACCAAGATTGGAAATTTGATTGAGTATTGGATGAAACACAATGAAGAGCATGCAGAAAGTTATATGGAGTGGGCAACGAAGGCTGCAAAAGCAGGTAATGAAGATTTATCAAGGATTCTTGTAAGGATATATCTTGAATCCAAAAGGCTGAACAGACTGTTTGAGTCGGCAAAGAAGGCGAGCAGTTAGAAAAGGAGGTGGTAATAACAGCAAATTAAAAATTTAAAATTGAAAAATTAAAATCAGGGCAGGGTAGGTCTTTTGCGGGAACCCCCTGCCCGTCGGGTACGCTGCGAAATACAACGCCCCTTTTTATTTTAACAGAAAAAGGGGGTGAGAAAGAAAGGAGGGTAAGGTGAAAAAGTTTATTGAGATTTTCTTATGTTCATTTCTTGGACTATTGATAACTGCCTCATTCTCAATAGCAGAAGAGATAAAAAGAGAGGAGAAGGAGGAGGCAAAGCTTGGGGAGATTGTTGTTACAGCCACCAAGACTGAAAAGACGATCGAGGATGTGCCAGCTTCGGCGAATGTCGCAACAAAAGAGGAGATCCAAAAAATGGTTATTAAAACCCTTGATGATACACTCAACGACTATGCTGGAGTTTATGTCCACAGGACGAGAGAAATCATGGATACCCCTACTGACTCTGTCTCATTGAGAGGAATACCCGGATACAGGAGAAATCTGATTTTATTAGACGGAATTCCTTTACAGGATCCACAGGGAGGTACCCTTAAGTTTAGTGGGCTAAATTTTGAGGATGTCGAAAGAATAGAGGTAGTAAAAGGTCCATTTTCGAGCCTCTATGGCGGGCTTGCTATGGGTGGTGTTATCAATATAATCACTAAAATGCCAGAAAAGAGAGAGTTTGTATTTAAGACGGGATATGGAACTGGATTTGATAGGGGTGAGGCTCTCGATGATTTAAGAAATATATATCTCTCCTATGGGGATAGAATTTTCAGTAATAAACTAAACTTTTTTATAAGCTACAATTATGAAGCCACAAATGGCTTTCCTACGACTTTTGTTCTATCAAGAGTACAGCCACCTCCAACCATAACAGGATGGAATGTAACTTCTGACCCTACAGGTGATAAGAGGTTTCTAATAGGTGATACAGGTGATCAAAAGGGCTATAGTGGTGGTTTAAGATTTAAGCTTAGATATGATTTTGATGATAAAACAAATCTCGCTCTTTCCTTTTCAAGGATTTATGGAAGCAGTTCTTATGATGAACCACATTCATATTTAAAAGATTCTAAAAGCAACACAGTCTGGGAATATGGAGTGCCACCTAATGTTGTCAATCAATCAGTTTTTTTGGCAGGAGACATTAAAAAAGAGATTAATCTTTATAGCGTGAGTTTTGATAAAGAATTCTCCTCTCTTAAGATGAAGTTCTCTTTCGGTATTCATGACTCGGATAAATACTTATTCACCACACCCTGTGTGGGAATAATAACGGGCTGTGCTCAAACAGCTTTTGCAACAATTACAGGTGGTCCAGGGCTTACTCATAATACACCAGCTGAGAGCTACAACGTTGATATGCAATTTATCCTACCTCTATTCAAATCCCATCTTTTGACTTTTGGAGGCTCATACAAGGATGCTAAGGCAACTACAAAGGAATATGATTTAAAAGATTGGAGAGACGAAGATTCTAAGACTAACCTCAGATATGAATCAAAAGGAAAAGAAAAAGGTTATTCCATTTTTGTTCAGGACGAGATTATGCTTCTACAAAACGTCACTGCTTATGCAGGTGCTCGCTATGATTGGTGGGAGACATTTGATGGATATGAAAATGACGTAATCAATAAGATTACCAAAGAACATCCTTCAAGAAGTGATTCATACCTTAGCCCAAAGATTTCGCTCGTTTATAGACCCTTTGAGAGGACTACGCTCAGGACATCCGTCGGAAAGGCTTTCAGGC
>FWWM01003351.1_pt1 | contig 40000 bp, 26 predicted proteins | sample 2228351 | NCBI WGS metagenome assembly FWWM01 (sample SAMEA103939774, study PRJEB20133) | metagenome
CCGACTGCTGCATGCCGGGCCGTGACGAGGAGGAACGCGCACTGGCCTCGACGCTGGCGCTGCTGTGCTTCCTCGATGAGGCTCGCGACAGGTCGGGCGCCGCGTTTCGCCGCCACGTCAAAAGGCTGATCAAATTCCTCGAACGGGTCCAACTGCCGCTCCAGCGCCGCGTGATCGTCGAAGTGGTGCTCGCTGCGGCGCGTCGCGGCGAGAGCGTCCCCGGTCCCTGGCGGGAGATCTTGAGACAAAACGCGCTCACGCCCGACGTCTGGGATCGCATCGAAGCCGCACTTCCGAGGGCGGGATAATAGGCCCAATGCCTTCCGCGCGTCTGTGTTGGATTCTCTGGGTCGCTTGCGCCGCGCCGGTTTTCGCCGACTTGCGAGCCGGCGCGGCCGCCGTGAAAATCACTCCGCCGCTGGGTTTGCCTCTGGCCGGCTATTACTCGCCGCGCGGCGCCCAGGGCGTGCATGACGACCTTTACGCCAGGGCCCTGGTGCTCGAGCTGGAAGGTTCGCGCGCAGCCCTGGTGGTCTGCGACTTGATCAGCTTACCCCGCGACATCGTCGAGCAGGCTCGCCGGCGCGTTTCCGAAACCGTGGGCCTGCCGCCGGAGCGCGTGATGCTCAGCGCCACGCACACCCACACCGGTCCGGCGCTCGCCGGACGCACTCGGCGTGACGACGTGGCGGCTCAAAGCAGCGAAGCCGCCCGCCGCTACCGGGCCGAATTGCCGGAACGCATCGCCGAAAGCGTTCGCCTGGCAGCCTCGCGCTTGGAGCCGGCGCGCTTGTGGGCCGCCGTCGGGCAAGTGCAATCTCTGGCCTTCAATCGCCGCTACGTGATGAAGGACGGCAGCGTCGCCTGGAACCCCGGCAAGTTGAATCCCAACATCGTTCGCCCCGCGGGTCCCGTTGACCCGAGCCTGCCCGTGCTGTATCTGGATACTCCCGCAGGCCGCCCTCTGGCCACTCTGGTCAACTTCGCCATGCACCTGGACACGGTCGGCGGCTCGGAATACTCTGCCGACTATCCCTTCACCCTGGCCTCTTTGCTCGGCAAGATCAAAGGCCCGGAGATGGTCACGCTCTTCACCCTGGGCGCTGCCGGAAACGTCAATCACCTTGACGTTCGAACCCGGGACCGCCAGAAAGGCCACGAAGAAGCAGCCCGCATCGGCACGGTGTTGGCCGGCGAGACGCTGAAATGCTATGCCGGCTTGCGCTTGCTGCGTCCTTCCGCGCTGGCGGCGCGCAGTCGGATCGTGGAGTTGCCGCTGGCGCCTGCGGATCCGTCGGAAGCCGAGTGGGCGCGTCGCACCGCCGCCACGTTCGGAAAGCCGGACGCTGCTCCCTTCATGGACCTGGTTCGCGCTTTCAAACTTCTGGACGTGATCGAGCGCCGCGGTCGTCCCATCGCTGCCGAGGTGCAGGTCATCGCGCTGGCTCCGGAACTGGCCTGGGTCGGTCTGCCGGGAGAAATCTTTGTCGAGCTGGGCCTGGCCGTCAAGCACGCCTCTCCTTTCGGCCTCACCATCGTCCAATCCCTGACCAACGATTCCATCGGTTACGTTCCCAACCGGCAGGCTTACGCCGAGGGCGCCTACGAGGTGGTCAGCGCGCGTTGCGCCGAGGGGTCGGGCGAGATGCTGGTCGCCGCGGCCCTGGATCTGTTGAAGCCACTGGTTCGCTGAGCATCGCGCCGGCCGGAGTGCTAGCCTAACGCCTATGAGAGTCGGAGTTCTCGGACTTGGTTTCATGGGCGCCACGCACCTGCGCGCGCTTCGTAACATCCCGGACGTCATCGTCGCGGCTGTCATGGATCAGGACGAGCAGCGCCTTTCGGGAGACCTCAGTGCCGTCATGGGCAACATCGGGGGACCTGGAGAGCGCTTCGATTTCTCCGACGTGCGCAAGTATCGCTCACCGGAAGAAATCGTCGCCGATCCAGACCTGGACGCCGTGGATATCTGTTTGCCCACCCACTTACACGCACCGGCTGCACTGGCTGCTTTGCGTCACGGCAAGCACGTGCTGGTGGAAAAGCCGATGGCCTTGGATGGAGCCGCCTGTGAGGAGATGATCGCCGAAGCCCGTCGCTGCGGGCGCGTACTGATGGTCGCCCAGGTCGTTCGTTTCATCCCGGCCTATCGCTCGCTGGCCGATCTGCTGCGCAGCGGCAAGCTGGGTCCCGTGCGCTCCGCGATTTTCCGCCGCCGTTGCGCCGCGCCCACCTGGGGACCCTGGGAGTTCGATCCGGCGAAGAGCGGGGGCGGCGTTTTCGACTTGCTGATCCACGACGTAGACATCTGCCTGCACCTGTTCGGCCCCCCGCGCGCGGTCACTGCCGTGGGTTATGAGAACCTCCCGGGCGGGGTGGATGCCATCCTGGGCTGTCTGGATTACCCTGAGATCGGCTTTGTGGCCGTCACCGGTGGCTGGCATCACGTCAGCCAGTATCCCTTCTCGATGGAATACACGGTTGTGGGCGACGGCGGCGCGGTCGAATACAGTTCTGCCGGCAGGCCCGCCACTTTCTACCGCGCAGGAGGCGGCGCGGAGGATCTGGAATCCGACGGCGGCGATTGGTATCAGGCTGAGATCCGGTATTTTCTGGATTGCTGCCGTCGGAACGCCTGGCCGGAGCTCTGCCCGCCGGAGGCGTCCGCCGCCGCCGTCCGCCTGATGCGGCTCATGGTGGAATCACGACGCCAGGGCGGGCGACGCCTGGAGTTCGCCACCTGAGGAAGGCCCCCCTGATCCCGCTAGACACCGATAAGGAACCTGTTAATCGCCAAACCCGCGGCTAAGTGTAGGCTTTTGGTCCGGTTAATGGGGCAGGTAAAGAACCGTTCTGTACCTTGATCTGTTTCGGGCTCGCCGCTATCATCCACTGGTGAAAGACCACCTGGAGCCCCTCGAGGCGGGGTGGGTGGCGTCAAGGGAGTTACACATGATGAGAGGCGCTGGCCTTCTGTTGTATTTTGCAACAACCGTCAGCCTTGCGCAGGTGAACGTGGCCTCTATTGGAGGTACCGTTTTCGACCCCAGTAAAGCTCGCGTCGCAGGCGCGGCGGTCACCTTGACCAATGAGGACACTGGCGTAGCTTTGAAGACGGTCACCAATGAAACCGGGGCTTACCTCTTCACCCCCCTCCAGCCGGGACGTTACCGCGTGAAAGTAGAAATGCCGGGCTTCAAGGCTGCCGAAAGGAGTGGCTTGCTGCTCCAGGTTGCCGACCGGTTGGCGGTGGATTTCAATCTGGAGGTCGGCGCTCTCGCCGAGAGCGTGGAGGTGACCGCAGAATCCCCTTTGTTGGTGACGACCAATGCCAACGTCGGCTTGGTCGTGGATCGCCAAAAAATCCTGGAGCTTCCTCTTCCCGGACGTGAGACCATCCGTCTGGTCCAACTGGCTCCGGGAGTGGGAGGGCGTGACAGCAGTCTGGGCGATCTGCGCTTTGGCGGGGGTCGCGTACGTCAGATTGAATTCTACGTGGATGGGTCGCCGACTTCGGCCTCCGGAGATGGCCGCGCCACGGCTCTTCCTTCGATTGACGCCATCCAGGAGTTCAAGGTGGAGACCAACAATCTGGCTGCTGAGTACGGCCGACTGTCCGGCGGAGCCATCAACATCGTCACCCGCTCGGGCACCAATCAATTCCACGGCGCCCTTTATGAGTTCATGCGGGACGATGCCTTCAATGCGAACGGGTGGGATGCGAACCGACGCGGGAGCCCGAAAGGCCAGTTCGGTCTGCACTACTTCGGTGGAGCCATCGGCGGGCCGGTTCGAATTCCCCGGTTGTACGACGGGCGAAACCGCACTTTCTTCTTCTTCAATTTCGACGGCCGCCGGCTCAACGATCGAGGGAGCCTCAGGTTCGGGACGGTGCCCACAGAGCGAGAGCGTGCCGGCGACTTCAGCCAGACGTTGGATAGTGCTGGACGCAAGGTGACGATTTACGACCCGCTGACTTACGACCCCGCTCGGAACGCCCGTTCCCCGTTCCCCGGCAATCAGATCCCACGGAACCGTTTCGATCCGGTCGCCCTCTATATGGTCTCCTTGTGGCCGATGCCCAACCGCCCGGGCGATCCGGTCACGGGCTTGAACAACTACGCCGGGCGGACCGAGAGCAAATCCCGCAACAACGACTTTACGGTCCGGCTCGACCAGAACTTCGGCTCGAATCACCGCGTTTATTTCCGGCTGACCCGCAACGATTTCACGAGTGTTCCCTCGTATTGGGCAGGCCCGGCGACCGACCAAACGCATCATTCCTGGGATGAGCAGACGGGCGGGACGTTGAACTGGACCTGGTCTGCGGCGCCAACGCTTATCGTGACCGGACAATTGGGAGGGACGATTCGCAATTACACTTACTATCCGGTCTTCCAGGGCTTTGATCCCACTCAGGTTCCTTTCGCGCCCAATGCGCGTGCCCAATTAGATCCGCGATTCGTTCCGCGCATGACGTTCGAGCGGGTGATGGGTCTGGGCGTCGAATGGAGAACCACATGGCTGCGCGAACGGCACTTCCTTGGTTCCGTCACTTTGACCAAGATCGCGGGTCCGCACACCTTCAAGACGGGCTACGAGATCCGGCCCGTCTATTTGAACAACGCCGAGCCGCAAGCTCCCTCCGGACGTGCCGCCTTCAGCGGCGCTTGGACCGGGCTCTATTATCAGGCCCCCTTTGTTCAGCAGGGTTCCGGTTTCGCCTCCTACCTGCTCGGCTTACCGGATTCCTTCACCTTTGACAGCGGCCAACTCGGCTGGGCAGTAGGTTATCGCAACTATGCTCTTTATGTTCAAGACGACTTCAAAGCCACGGCGAGGTTGACCCTGAACCTCGGTCTGCGATGGGAATTCGAAGCCCCGATGACCGAGCGCTATGATCGGCTCTGCTTTGTGGATTACGCCGCCGACAATGGCTACCGAATCAACCCCAACTACAACTTCCAACGGGACGTCGTTGAGCGGGGACAACTGCCGGCCGGCGTACCTGTTCCCCGTCTGGCCGGTCCTTTCCTCGGTGGGATAGGCCTGGTGACGCAGCCGGGCGTCGGCCGCGGGGGCACCGCTCCTTTCTACGGCGGCTTCGGCCCCCGCTTGGGCCTCGCTTTTCAGCTCAGCTCCAATACGGTGTTGCGTTCGGGCTTGGGCGTCATTTACGCCGGCTATACAGGCAACGCCTCAGGCACTTCATCCCTCAGCCTCCAGCCCTTCTTCCGCACTCGGGGGCAGGCGCTGATCAGTGAAGACAACGGGCGCACCTACCGCGCGACCTTGACCAACCCATTTCCTAACGACGTCGGACTGTTGCCCGGCGTCAATGATCCCCAGCAGGTGATCGCGCGCAGCATTGGCGCCGCCTACTACGGCTACGAACGCTACCATCGTCCCTCTTACGATATCTCCTATAACCTGGGCTTGCAACGCCAGATCGGATCGTGGCTCCTGGAGAGCAGCTTCATCGGAAACCGGGGCGTGCACCTGTTTGTGGACGGTAATCCCTTCATAAGTGTCCTGGACCCGCAATTCTTAGCGCTCGGAACGTACTTGGACCGGCCGGTGACGAACCCCTTCGCCGGCGCCGGTTTGCCCGAAAACGGATACACCATAACACGGCCCACAATTGCTTATAAGTACTTATTGAAGTCGCACCCACATCTGGTCGGTGATGTCCGAGTCCTCCGCCGTCCCAGCGGCAACTCGCATTACTTTGCAGGCTACTTCCGTTTGGAGCGTCGGTTCAGCCGTGGATTGAGCGTTTTACTCTCCTACACGGTATCCAAACTGATCGAAGACACCAATGGCAAAGCTTCCTCGGCCTACGCCTTGCCCCAGGATGGCCGAACCTTCCGTGACATCCGCGGCCTCTCGGTTCAAGACATCCCTCAAAAGTTCGTGGCGACTTTCCTCTATGAACTACCCATCGGCAGAGGCAAAGCTATCCTGACGTCTCCCGATTCGGCCGCTCTCAAGCTGCTCGACGGGATCGCGGGCGGTTGGGGTGTTTCGGGTTTCTGGCGCCTGCAATCCGGTTATCCTCTGCAGATCTTGCAAAATACGAACTTCCCTTCCGGCCTCGGTTACGGCCGTCTGCGTCCGACACTGGTGGGCGATTACCGAGCGCGCGTGGATGTGCGAGAGGCCGTAGGATTTCCGGGCCAGGCTAAGGCGCAATATCTACGCAAGGAAGCTTTCTCCGTTACGCCGCAATTTCAGTTCGGCACCGTACCACACGTTCTGCCCGACTTGCGACAGCCCCGCTTCAATCAGCTCGAGCTAGCCATTATGAAAAACTTCCCCTTGGGCGAAGGACGCTTCGTTCAGGTTCGCCTGGAGGCTGAGAATTTTCTCAATCATCCCGTCTTTCAGCTCGGGTCCAATGAGCAGAATATCCAGCACGCCAACTTCGGTCTGTTCAATGCCACGGCGAATCAACCCCGCAATGTGCAGTTCGGCGCCCGGTTTGTCTTTTAAGAATCAGTACTGCGGACCCAGACGGAGCCGCGGTTTTTTCTCCGTGCGAAGGCGACCCTGAGATCGGGGAACCCGCAACGGTTGTGACCTGAGGCGTTCCCCATCCGCCGGAATGCAAGCCCGAGAGGAAAGTATGAACGCGAAAACGATAGTCATTCGGTTCACAACCGCCGTCCTCTTTTCCTCTATGCAAGCGAGCACGCTTGCGGACGACCCCTTCCTCCACGCGCTGTATGACCGCTTGCACGAAAGCCCCATGCAGCAGAAATTTCGGCAACTGGCCCCGGTTCCTATCGGGGTGGTGTTCCTTCCCTGGAAGGGCATAACCGAGGGCGAGATGCGGGAACAATTCCGCCTCATGAAGAAGCTGGGCTTTGAAAATCTCAAGCAGGTCATGTCCACCCCGGAATGGGACGGTGAGCGGATCAAGCAGATCGCCTGGGAGGAGGGCTTGATTCCCTTTTGGTACGGCGAAGGAGGCTGGGAACCGATCACACCGCAGCTCCTTGAACGCCTCGGCATGGCGCCCGACACGCCCATCTCGAAGGCACGCGAGGATCCTCGCATGATCCGCTATCAAATGGAGGTAATCCGACGCGGCATTCCGGGCTCTGGTGATTCCGACCACTACGGTCCCCGAGGGGCGCCCGATGAGGAACGGAGGCGCCATGCGCCCGATCCATACTGCCGCCCGGAGGACGTGGCAGATTTCCAGAGATGGCTCCGCTCTACTTACCACGCCCTGGAGGCCGTCAATACTGCCTGGAATGTCTATGAGGTCGGCGTGACCCCCGCGCCATTCCGCACCTGGGAAGAGCTGGATCGTTGGGTGGAGCGCTATTGTGCGGACCAGTCGCTTCAGGGCCGCGAGTACGGCCGTGTGCGCGATGTTCTCCGTTTCAAGGCTACGCGCTTGGCCCGACAGATTGAGGAGCGACTACGGAAGTTCCGAGGCGGCAATCCCCACGCACCCACCCGCACCGGCGGCGAAATGGGGCTCTTTTTACCTTTCGCCTGGCGCGCTGTCAACATGGAGTGGTTGGCCGACACTCAACGCGAACTGGGGTCGTTCTACCCCTCGATCCACCTGGCCTGGCACTTCGGCGAAGTGGCCTATGAGGTGGCTCGTCCGGTCTACATGCAGGCCTCCTTCGCCTGCGATCTCTTCAAAGGTGGATGGGCCGCAACCTGGGAAAGCACCGGCGGTCCTCAGCAGTTGACAGGCGCGAAAGGCTGGGATTACCAGCAGCAAAGTACGACCCCGGGTTTCACCGTCAATGCCGGGACCATCACGCAGTTACTGCTTTCCTATCTGGCAGCCGGGCTCAAAGGCGCTGGTTTGTGGGCCTGGAATTACAGGCGCGCGGGTTGGGAAGGCGGCGAGTTCGCGTTGCTGGACCGTCAGCTTCGTCCCGGCGATCGCGCCGTCCGCGCCGGCCAGATCGCTCAGGCCGCGCGACGTTGGCGCGACGAGATCTGGCAGGCGCACAAAGAACCTTACGTGGGCATCCTGGTGAACTGGGATAACGAGGCCATTTGGGCGGCTGTCTCGATCCGGGGCCGCGACCATTTTCGCCACTTCCCGATCCGGGCTCGCATCGGTGTCAGCCGCGCTCTGATGAACGGGAACATTCCCTGGGAATATGTGACCGCCGACGACTTACGCGCCGGGCTAGCGCCGCGCTATCGCGCGATCTATCTTCCTGCCCAACTGGCGATCAACAGGGATCTGTTGGGAATTCTGCTCGAGTACGTTCGCCAGGGCGGCCGGCTCGTACTGGACGCCCCATCGGGCTGGTACGACGAACACGGCTTGGTACTGGACACCGGTGAGGGTACACTCTTCGAGCAGATTTTCGGAGCTCGCATCGCGGATTTCCAGTATTCCAACAATGTTCCACGGCGCCTCGGTCACCATCAATTCTCCGGGTTTATCTTGGAACTGCAACTCACGCGCGCGCGTGTTTTGGAACGCTTCCAGACCGGCGAAGCAGCGATCACCGAAAACCGAGTGGGGAAAGGCGTTGCGCTGATTCTGGCTTTCGATGCTTCCTTTGCCTGCTTCCGGCCCGGAAACGAAACCGTGGAACGTCTCATTCGCCACTATGCCATGGGTCCGTATCAAGCCCCGTACCGGTGTGAAGGCGCCCTGGTCTACCGGCTGGCCGGGCGGATTGCGGACCACTATTTCCTCATCAACGACGATGAACCGAAGGCCGTGACCCTACACACCCCCGCTTACTCGTACCGCTCGGCGATGGATGTCGTGACCGGTGCGCCATTGGTTTTGGGAGCGCCCATCGAGCTGGAGGGCTACAGCGGACGATGGCTCCGCTTCGAAAAAGCTGCGCCCTGATACGGTCTCGCCCGAGATTCGGTCGCTGAGGTATCTCACGGACCTGCGGATCTGAGCCGTTGATGGAAGCGCAGCGTGGCGGATCGCCGGGGCCCGCCCCGGGCTTGTGGCTGCGGCGAATCGTTGCGCGCGCCTCATCGCTGCGGGTGTCTCGCATCGCGCCGGGAGGCTGCTGCCGAGCGGGCTGCATTTCGCGAGGCCAAATCGGCGTGCACGATCGGTCCGGGCGACCGCCGCCTCCCTCAAAGCCTCTACGGCTGTGCTGCCACGACGGCCATCCCGCCGCCCTTTCTAACCCCCGCGCCCCGGTCTTCTCGCCGTGCCTCGGCAACCGAACGACGCTCCCAGACCGAAGCCCGGCGACGCCGCCCGCACGAAGCGCCCGGGACCCGGTTTCTTCGGCCTGGACCTGTCGGTGCACCAGCCGCGCCCGCCGCGCCAGCCAACCCGCGGTTACTTCTGCGCTGGGTCCGATGTGGGCAGCGCGAAGTTCACTTCGATGTGGCTGACGACTTCCACGGGCTCACCGTTCAATGAGGCGGGTTGATACCGCCACTGGCTGACGGCGTCAATCGCAGCTTTCACCAGACGCCGATCCACGAGCTGATTGACCGGCTCCAGCTTCAGGACGCTGCCGTCACGTCCGATCACCGCACGCAGCAACACCGTACCCTCGACTCCTTCGGCTTTGCACTCGGGAGGATATGACGGCCGGACCATGACTTCGAGCTTCGGTGGTTGGACCCTGCCACCTGCGGCGAGCACCGCCGCCTGCGGCGGGGAAGCCTGGCGAGTCGGCGCCTCGCCACGCACTTCCAGGCGTTCCGACACCACGCCAAGATTGAGGACAATCTCGATCCTGGTGGGCCCTCCGGCCTTGACCACGATGTCCTCCAACTTTGAAACGGCAAAGCCCGGTTTAGCCACGGTGACCTGGTAGGCGCCCTCCGGCAGAGGCGCCAGCACGAACTCCCCGTTCGCGTTGGTCTTGCAGAACTCCATGCGGTGGGAACCCTTCAGAGCAGCGGTGACGCGAGCCTGCGGCACCAAAGCCCCACTCGCATCGCGCACCACTCCGGTCAGGCTACCACTCTGGAGCGCGTAAACCCGCAGCGCGGCCACCGGTCCGATCACAGCCAGCGCTAGGCCAGCCACTGCCACCGCCGCCGGCGCCGTAAGGGCGCACCGGTGCGCGGTGCCGCGTAACATGACCATAATCCGTCGTTCCAATTCGGCGCCACATTTCATGGCAGCACTCCTTTCTGTCGTGAAGCTTGCGCCTGCGCTTTGCAGGCTTCTTGCGATCTCGACCAGTTCCCTGGCGTAGACGAAACGGTCCTGGCCCTGCATCAACACACTTTCATCACAGGCCTGTTCGGCTTCCCTTCGCAGGCATCGAGCGGCATACCACACCAGCGGATGAGGCCAATAGAGCGCCGACGCCACATGCGCAAGGAACTGCGTGCGCGTATCCTGGCGGCGCAGGTGCGCCCGCTCGTGGGCGAGCGCCACTCGTAGCCGCTCGCTGCTCCAGCCCCGAGCCTCCTCCGGCAGAAGAATCACCTGACGCCAAACTCCGCAGACCAGCGGAAGGGAGACCTCGGAGCTCAACCGCACGTCGGCTCCCGCCGCAGGCCACGGCCGGGCGCGCCGGGCAATGCCCGCCAATCGCACTCCGGCATAGCAAGTTCGCGCCGCCAGCAACGCAAAGCCCACCGCCCAGAGCACCCAGGCTAAGCGACCGGGCGAAAGGCTTGTCCGCCGGTCCTCCGCTGTCACCTCGGCGGAGACGTTAGCCTCTGTTTGGACGGCCACGATCCCTACCGGCGCAGGCCAGGCAGGCAGCAACCGGCTCAGCACTGGCAGCATGAGCAGCGAGGCCATCGCTGCGGTCCAGATCAGATGGCGGAGGCCCGCCGAGCTCCTTCGCAGCACCGCGTTCGCCGCTGCGGCCAGAACGAGCAGGACGGTTGACTTGCCCGCCACTTCAACCAGGAACTCGCCTTCCAGGCTCACTTTGCCCCCTCCTGTTGACCCGCGCGCTCTTGCCTGCGGCTTCGCTCGATGTACTCGGCCAGCCGGTCCAGCTCCTCCGGGTCCAGGCGCAGGGATTGCTCGTCGAGCAAAGTGGCCACCAGACGAGCTGCCGAGCCTCCGAAAAAGGTGTCCACCAGATGGCGCAGAGCCCTGCGCCGGACTTGCGCCGGTTTCAAGACCGGCATATAGACGTAACGCAAGTCGCGGGCTTCGTGGCGCACCAGGCCCTTGGTCTCCAGCGTCCTCAGGTGCGCGCGGACCGCCGAGTAGCTCGGCGGGTCGGGCAACTGCGCTTGCACCTCGGCCGCCGTGGCCTCTCCCAGACGAAAAAGCGCGTCCATGATCTGCCTCTCACGCCGGCTGAGATTCAGGTAGGGATGCGGCTTCATGCTGCTATTTTTTCCTCCGCCTGCTGGAATTTTAGCACCTCACGACTCTTTAGACGCTCGGCCGCGAGTTTTGTTCCCGCCCGATGAGACACCCCGTCCCCTGCGTGCCTTCGAGAACCTCCGATTTTGCAGCCAACGGGCGGTCCGGTCTCCCCCGGGCGGTTACCGGAAGGGCGAAATCAGGTCAAACGCCGGAGACCGTGCCTACGAGCTCGGGCAGGGCGTGCGTGGCCGCCAGGGGACTCACACGTCGAGCGTTTTCAGATACGCCACGCTGTCCACCGTGAGCTCCCAGCTTTGCTCGACGTAGTAATTCTTCACCCCGCCGATCCTGGCGGCGGCGAAGATCTTACGCCAGTCCAGGCTATCCTTGCCCACGGCAACCCCGGGCGGGCGCCCGCCCCGGCCGGCACCTGCTTGCCGCCCAGCCCTCGGCGCCGGCATGGGCGCGCTCAGGTCCACGCCCTGTAAATGCATCGAGATGAAGCGCCCCGGGTACTTGGTGAAGTACATCACCGGGTCTCCGACGATTCGCATGGCGGACATCTGGAACTGCATCTTCACCAGCTTGGGATCCAGCAGCTCCAGCAGGACCTCGTAGGTCAAGCGGCCTTCGACGTTCGAGTTCTCGAACCCTTCGTTGTGCAGAAACTGCACCAGGCCGGCCTTAGCCGTCAGTTCTGCGATGCGGTTGTATTCCTCCGCCGCCCTCTTGACCGCATCCATCGTGGTGGCGCGGTCTTGAACCGGCCCGCCGAGAGTGGCTGTGCCGATCTGGGTCATGCCGATCTCGTGGGCCCAGGCAACGATCTGTGCATGCTTGGTCCGAAGCTCTCCCATGGTGACGTGAGCGCTCGAACACTTCAACCCGTGATCCGCCAGGATGCGGCGGGTTTGCTTGGCGTCTGCCAGACCGGCGAACTCGGCATAGGCCGGCGAACATAGCTCCAGGTCGCCGACGCCGATCGCCGCCATATCCTTGCAGAGCCCCGCGAACTCACCGTCCTTGATCCGCTGGCGATGGGGATACGTCTGGCTCCCGATGGGCAATCCCAGTGGAGCGGCATGAAGACGCCCCGCGGCTCGGCATGCCAGACCCGCCAGGCCCGCATCCCTCACAGGCCTCCCAAGAAACTCCCTTCTCGAAATTGCGCCCATATGCGCCTCCTTACGACTTGTTTTCCGCCCGTAGCAGTTGTTCCTACGCGCTCGTGAGCTCCCAGCCTTCGCGATACTCGCGCGTCAGGTACCGGTTGGCTTCAGGGGCGTTGGTAAACCTCATGTTCTCCCGGTCCCATAACAGCGCGGGAGCACAACGGTTCGCCCTGAAAATGTTTCGGCTGTAGCGGATCGCCGCGCCCGCCAGGGCAATGGCTTCCGAGCAGTTGGCCGCGTTGAGGAAGTTGCCCGGCGAAGCCGGCCCGCCTTTGACCGCCGCCAGCCACTGGGCTTCACCTCCGCCGCCGCGGCGCACGTCCCGCTCCACTTCCGGTTGCGGAAGACCCTTCACCGCCCGATACTCCTGCATCCTCTTTGCCGGAATGAGCTCGTCATTCAGGATCACCCCCTTGTCGCCGATGAACAGCGTCCCTGTCGCCGGCAGCGACCTGCCGTCCTCCAAAAGCTCGTCCGGCGTGAACGGGCGCATCCCTCCGTCGTACCAGTACAGCTTGATGGCCGGCCACCGTCCGTGAGCAGCGAATTTGAAGCACACCCGGTTGGCGTACGGAAATGCGAAGTCATTAGGCGCCACCGTGCTGACCTGGTCGTTGATTTCGCAACTGGAGCTGGATTGGGCCTCGATGCTGTAGGGAACCGGCAGCTCGAGCGCCATGAAGATCGGCCACAAACTGTAATTGCCCATGTCCGCGATGCTGCCCCCGCCGAAATCGTACCATCCGCGGAATACGGCGTGCGTATAGTTGGGATGATAGGGACGGTCACGTTCCGGTCCCAACCACAGTTGCCAGTCGAAACCCGGCGGAATGGGCGGCCGGTCCGTGGGCAGCCTATCGAACTGCGGCCAGAACGGCCGGTCGGTCCAGTTGTGCACTTCTCGCAGCGTGCCGATGGCGCCGTCGAGAATCATTTGCTGCACCGTGGTCAGCGGCGCTCGCCAGGCCAGCAGGTGCGTGGCTACGCCGGTCTTGCGCGCGGTCTCCACCACCATGCGAACCTCCGCCACCCGGTTGGCCAGCGGCTTGTGCATCACCACGTGCTTGCGTTTCTTCATGGCGGCGATGGCGATCGTCGCATGCAGGTGATCGGGAGTTATGATCTTCACGGAGTCGAGGTCTTTCTCCTTTTCCAGCAGCTCGCGGAAATCGGCGTAAGATGCGACGCCTCGGAAGTTCTCCGCCGCCCGCTTCTTGGCGTAGTAAGTTTCGATGATCTCTTTGGCCATGGTGCGGCCCGCACGGATGCCGCTCACCCCAGCGCCCCAATTGGGATCCTCCAGGACCTTGCGCACGCTGTCGCGCAGCCCGGTCTTGCTCCAGTCCACGTAGTTCGTGCCGTCCTCGACGGGGTCGCACACAGCCGTAATCTGGACCTCCGGGTTGGCGATCAGGCGCAGCAGCTCCCGAATTCCCTGAGTGCCGCACCCGATGTACGCCAGGGTGATCTTGTCGCTGGGAGCCACGTATCCGGACCCGCCCAATACGTGTCTGGGAACCAGTGTGAACGTCAGCCCTGCCGCCGCAGGCGTCAGGAATTCCCGACGGTTCATGTCTTCGTTGGCAGCCATCTGGCCCTCCTTATGCTCTCCCGCTTGGGGACAGCCTAATATACTCCATTCGCCCTCGTCCCGAGTCGTGCTCGTTGTGGACCTCGCGGACGAACTCCCGCAGCATGCCGCTGTGCTGTCCCGCAGCCTGCAATCGCCGGGCGCTCACGGGCGCGCCCCCGTTGGCCCGCGGTCTCGGACGGCGACAGGCCTGTGATTCCAGGTGGTCCGGGCGAAGCAAAGGACGCGATAGGGAAGGTGGCCGGCGTGCGCGGAATCAAACAACTCTATATGCGAATGTTTTTTTGCGATGGGCCCCGCAGCTTCCACGCCGGCCAGGGTAATCCGTCCGCTGCGGCTGCTTCCTCACCACGGCGCGGATCACGCGGCCTTTCCGGGCCCCCGCGCCCCAGTCTTCCCGCCGCTCCTCTTCAAAGCCCTCCTGTTGGCGATCGGCGCGTTCGAGCCCTGCTCGCCAGATCCATCCGTCTTGCATTCGCTTCGGCGGCGTGATATCTTGACTGCGGGTGAGTTCGACCGGGCGGGAGCAACAGGGGTACGCCCCTCCCGGGCGGAAAATCTGGAATGGAGAGCTTAAGCTATGAGAACCGTGCACGCGCTATTCTGCGGCTTGGTGTGTGCGGCGACTCTTGCCGCACAGACTGAACGCGGCATCATCACCGGGACAGTGAACGACGCCACCGGAGCCGTAGTGCCGGCGGCGCGAGTGGTGATCACCAATGTGGCTACCGGCGCCAGCTACACCACTGAGACCACGGCCACAGGGAACTTCACGGTCCCATCGGTGCTGCCAGGAACCTACACCGTTCGCATCGAGGCTCAGGGCTTCAAGACTTACGAACAGAAGGGTGTGATCGTCGCCGCGGGTGGCACCGTACCGATTACCGCCACCCTCGAGGTGGGCGCGGTTACGGAGTCCATTTCCGTCACCAGTACGCTGGCGCAGATCCAGACTGAGACCGCCAAAGTGACGACCCACGTGCCAACCAAGATGGTGGACGAATTGCCCCTGGTGGTCGGTGGGGCGATGCGCGGGGCCTTCGATTTGGCGATCATCGCCCCGGAGGCCGCGTACCCGGCCATTGACAGCGACAAGGCATTCAACGTCGGGGGTGGGCAAGCCGGCGCCTACGGCGCCACCCTGGACGGCGTGAGCATTCTCACCGGCCGGTTCAACTCCGTCCAGTGGGCTAACGTGAATACGCCGTCGGTGGATGCGATCACCGAGTTCTCGGTCGAGACCAACGGCTTTAAAGCCGAATACGGCCGGGCGCAGGGCGGCCTGATCACCTTTGCTTCCAAGAGCGGCACTAACGAACTCCACGGCACGGCCTATGAGTTCCTTCGCAACGACGCGCTCGATGCCCGGCGATTCTTCGAAGCGCGCAAGGGAGTCTACAAGCAGCACGACTTCGGCTACAGCCTCGGCGGCCCGATCTATCTGCCCAAAATTTACAACGGCCGCAACCGTAGTTTCTTCTTCACCACGGGCGAGTGGTTCCGCAATCGGGTGGGCGCTTCCAGCGGCCGTTTCAGCGTTCCGACCCCCGAGATGTACCAGGGCGACTTCCGCAACTGGGTGGACGGCGCCGGCAAGTTCGTCCCCATTTACGACCCGGCCACCACGCGGCCCAATCCGTCCGGCCCGGGCTACATCCGCGACCCGTTCCCCAACAACATCATCCCCCAGGGACGTTTCAGCCGCATCGCCTCCAATTACATCAAGCTCGTCGGCGACCTCGCCTATCCAAATAACAAAGCCGCTCCCGGCACGAGCGACTATGTGCGCAATAACTATATCAATGACCGCGGCACCGCGCTCGATCCCTGGACCAAATACTCGATCAAAGGGGATCACAACTTTTCTGACCGTACCAAGGCGAGCTTCCTGTATAACTACGGCCTTCACGAGCGCGTCCCGGGTCCGGAGGGCTTCCCGGGATTGCCCGGCATCCTGAACACCAACCGCGTTGACCGACAGCGCAGCGACGTCTACCGCGCCACTTTCACGAAGGTGATCAGCCCCACCCTGGTCTTCTACGCCTATGGCGGCGTGAACTTCTGGAAGGAGCGCCACGACGCGCTGACCCTTGACGGGAACTGGTCACAGAAGGGTATCTGTTTGGAGGGGGCCTGGGACTGCAACCGCAACCTGCTGATCGTGAACTACTCCGATTACAGCAGGTGGGTGGCCGATGCCTATGACGGCTCAGAGAACTTCGTCTTCAGCTATGGCAATGATCTGACCTGGGTCCGCGGCAAGCACACAATTAAGGCGGGCTATCTCTGGGAGAGGATCCATTACAACGGCTTCGGGCAGCAGAGCATCGGCGGCATGGTCGGGGCCGACCGGCGCAGCACGAGCGTACCGGGCAACAACAACCTGAGCACCGGCGGCGGCAACAGCTTCGCCTCCTTCCTGCTGGGCCACGCCTTCTCGGGCGGCACCGAAAACGATCGCTTTGTAGGTCAGCAGTGGCGCAGCCACGCCTGGTACATTCAGGACGACTGGAAGGCCACGCCGCGACTGACGCTCAACCTCGGCGTACGCTATGAGTTCACGCTTCCGCCCGTCGAACAGAAAGACAAATGGAGCGACTTCACGCCCACCAAGCCTAATCCGCGGGCCGATAACATTCCCGGCGCGCTCCGCTTTGCAGGCTTCGGCCCCGGCCGCGAGAACTCGCGCACGCTGGTCCCCGGCTGGTGGGGCGGCATCGGTCCGCGCTTTGGTCTGGCCTACCAGCTCGATTCCAAAACGGTCTTGCGCGCCTCCGGCGGCATCAGCTACGGCGTCGTCAAGACCGTCACCGGGAGCACGCATTTCGAAGGCGCCGTGCTGATCTTCCGCCCGCAGAGCCTCGACGACGGGATCACGCCGGCTTTCTTGGTGGACCAGGGATTGCCTCCCTATACCAAGCCCCCGGTGATAGACCCGAGTTTCTCGAACGGCAACAACACTGCCTACTGGGACAACGAAGCGGTGCGGCTGCCGGCGAATTACCAGTGGACCTACTCGCTGCAACGGCAGCTCGGCAACTCGGTGGTGGTGGAGGCCGCCTATAACGCCACCATGGGAGCACACTTGGTGGCTGGTCTGAAGCGCATGAACCAACTCCCCTTCAGCGTCTTCGAGAAGTACGGGCGCGCCCTGCTGACCAGTAATGTCGAGTCGCCGGCCGCCAAAGCAGCGGGCATCACACGTCCCTATAAGAACATAGACTGCGACTTCAGCCGCACCTGTGCCCCCGTGAGCGTCGCCCAGGCACTGCGGCCTTTCCCGCAGTATCTCAACATAGACACGGCCTCCGGCCATGGCGACAAGAGCGGTCACTCGACGTATCACGCTCTGGTGCTGAAAATCGAGAAGGCTTATTCGGCCGGCCTGACGCTCCAGGGCTCCTATGTTTTGTCGAAGCTGATTACCGACGCCGATTCCTATGATGCCGACAACAGTGCCCTCGATCATTACAACCGCCGCCTGGAGAAATCCATCGGCCAGTACGACCAGACTCACAACTTCAAGATGGCGTACATTTACGAATTGCCGGTGGGCAAAGGAAGGCGCTGGCTGAGCAACCACCCGCTACACTGGGTGCTGGGTAACTGGCGTGTGGCCGGCATTCACTTTTACTCCAGCGGCTACCCGCTCGAGTTGACCAACAGCGTCACCTTCCCGATTTTCAACGGGCGCAACGCCGCGCACGCAACCACTTACGACGGCTGGATCGTCAAACACGCCAACCCCAACTGGCTGGGCGCCGACCGCTACTTCCAGCCGCCGTCCTTTTTTGGCCCGCAGCCCACGGATCGGCCCGGCAACACCACCCGTTACAACCCCAAGGCGCGCATGCCCTGGCAGAAGGAAGTCAACTTCTCGCTCGCCAAGAGCTTCCCGATCAAAGAATCGTTGCGCTTCGATCTGCGTTGGGAAATGTTCAACGCCTTCAACACGCCGCGCTTCAATCCGGGCAGCCGTAACGTGCAAGCGCCGACGTTCGGCCAGGTCACAAGCACTCTGAACGAGCCTCGACGCATGCAGCTCGGGCTGAAGCTGTATTGGTGAGATTTCGAACCTGAAGCGCGGCACGGCACTCACCGCTGTGCCGCGCTCCGGCAGCCCCGGTTCGAGCCTAGGCCCCTTTGGGTCGCCTCGGGACCTTCAATCGAAGAATCCCTTGTCTTCTTCGTTCAAGTACTTTCGGGCCGCCTTGACGTTGATCGTCACGCCCAGCCCCGGCCGGTCCCAGACCTCGATGAATCCGTTCTTCACGATCGGATTGGGCAAGCCTTCGACAATCTCGTACCACCACGCCGGCCGCGCTACCGGGTACTCGAAGGCGATGTAATTTTCCGGCATTGTACAGCCGACTTGCACGTGCGCGGCCAAGCCGATCAAACCGTCGAAGATCCCGTGGGGTGCAATTTGAATCCCGTGCAGATCGGCGTATTCCGCCACCCACTTCAGCTCCGCGATGCCGCCCACGTCTGCCGGATCGGGCCCCACGACGCGCACCGCCTTCTTCTCGAACAGATCCACGAAATGCTGGCGGAGGTAAATCTGCTCCCCGGTGTGGATGGGCGTGGAAGTGCTCATCGTCACTTCTCGGTAAAGATCGGCCAGCACATACGGTGTGTAGTCGCCGGTGATCAGGTCCTCCAGCCACAACAGATTCAATGGCTCCAGCGCTCGGGCCAGCCGAATCGAATCCGCCACCGTGTGCCCGGGACCCACGTCCAGCGCGAGGCCCACCTCATCGCCCAACACCTTCTTCATGGCCTCTGCACAGGCGATGATATGCTTCAGACCTTTCTCGGTCAGCGGGCCTCGGTTCGGATGCGGCGGAGTTCGGGGACGCGGTCTTTCACCGGGTGCGGGAGCCGCCGAACCCGGGGGACCTCCCAGTTGGGCAGGCGTGCCCAGGAAAAAATCGGGCACTGCCACCGGCATGCCGCTGTGGAAGCCCACCGCCATTTTCACCATCGTGAAACCCTCCTGCGCTTCTTTCATCCGCGCTACAGCCTCGGCATAGTCTTGCGGTCGCTGCCCCTTCATCGGAAAGCGCACGCCCCCGTTATAAATCCGGACACGGTCCCGAATCTTCCCGCCCAGGAGCTTATAAACAGGGACTCCCGCCGCTTTGCCCGCGATGTCCCATAAGGCCATCTCGATCGCGCTCACCGCGCTGCCCCAGGGTTTGAAACTACCCAGGCGGCGAATTCTTAGCAGGACCCGTTCGACGTCCGTGGGGTCCATGCCCAAAATGTAATCTCTGTAGAAGAGCACGAACGGTTTCAGGTAAGGTTTGGTGGTCTCAGCCTGTCCATAGCCGTCTATGCCCACGTTCGTGGTGATCCGAACCACAGGGGAGCCGCCGATCACCGCGCAGCGCAGATCTGTAATCCAGATCTTGGAACTCGACGGTTGTGCAGCCGGCGGTTGTGCGGCCGAGGAGGAAGCGGCGCCGCCCAGCGACGCCAGGCCGGCCGAGACCGCCGCAGAGTTTCTCATGAATCTGCGGCGACTGGTGCGATCGCCTGAAATCTGTCCATCCATCTTACTCTCCTTCTCCGATCTTTCCGCTTGCCATCGGCGCGGAGAACGCGCCGGGCTACTGCGGTAAGCCCGCCCTATTCTATCAACCATGCCCACCCGGCGCGCCGCTGCCGACTGCGCCTGCCTGACCAAGCCGTACGCTGCCTCGACCCCGGCCGACTGGAATTGCCCCCGCGGGTCACAATCGTCGCCGCGACAAGAAGCACGTTCGCCGATCCGCTGTTGTCGCGCCTCACTCGCGGACAACGGCGGGGAGAACTCGCCGCGATACCCAAGGGGTCGGCTCGGCGATGGGGGCTCGTCTCGGCCCTCGACTGCACGGCTCGTGGGAGCCTACGCGATCATTCTGTCCCTTTCGCTAAGTGGCGCCGGCTGTGTCCGCCGGAGGAATCTTGCCCATCCTCATTTCGATCCAGGCTGGTTCCCGTGTGTGCGCTCGCAGATAGAGAGCAGCTCCCCACGCAGGTTACCGAGCCCGCCTTGCCCCTCGCGGACCTCGCCCGCAGCCGAAACCGGGCCCACGCCGCAGCGATCGAGACAGCCGGCGGTAAGGCCGCTTCCGAGTTAGAAGTAAATTTTCGCTCCTAATTGAATCTTGCGCGAGCCGCTCACCACACTGTCGCGCACGCGGCCAAAGATCGTCGAAGTGATGACCGCCGTCGGAAAACCGAAGGAAGGCGAATTCGTTAAATTCGTAAAGTCCCCCCGAAGCTCCAGGTACCAGTTCTCCGGCCCGAGACCAATGCGCTTGAGCACCGCCAGATCCATGTTGAAAAAGCCGGGCCCCTCGAGGAAGTTCCTACCTGTGTTGCCCATTTCGCCCGGCTCCGGAATCGAGAATTTCGCCCTCGCGCTTTCGTTCAAGTACCACTTCAGCCCCGAGGCGGCGTCGTCGTAGAGCCGGCCCAAGCTACGGTCGCAACCCCTGCAATTGGCCGGTGACTGCTGAAGGCTGCCGAAGGTGTAGGATCCCGAGTAGACCGTAAAGGGCCGCCCGGACGTTAGCCGCAAGTAACCCGTCACCTGCCAGCCGCCTAGCACCGCCTCGAGCGGCGCCGGCATCCTGGTGGCCCACTTGCGCGTGCGACCGAACGGCAGCTCCCAGATCCAGTTGGACTGCACGACGTGCGCCCGATCGAAATCCGAACGGGCGTAATTCAGCCTGCGATTGTAAATGTCGAACGGCGTCGAGGACGCCGACTGCGCGGTGCCCGTTGAGACGACCGTGAACGCCGGATCGTAGGACCGGGTATCCAGCGATTTGGCCCAGGTGTAACTGGCCTGGTAACCCAGGCCGCCCGAAAAGCGCCGCTCGATCTGAATCTCCAGGGCGTGATAGGTCGAAAAATCGTTCGAGTCAATCACGCGCATGCCGCCGCTGAATTGCGGGAAGGGAATAAAAAAGTAAGGTCCCATGCCCGAAAGATCCGTCACCGAGCGCGCAGGCGAGCCCTGCAAGCGGGTGGCGATGGCTGAGGCCAGCGCGGCCACCGAGTTCAAGTCCAGGGTCGAGGCGTAGAGCCGGCGCACCATTTGCGAGCCCGTCTCTCCCGCTCTCAACCGTGAATCTGCGCGCAGCAAGGCATTCATCAAAGCTGACTCGCCGCCCGCCTTCACCGTTTTAAAAGCCTCCAGGAAACCATTCCGGAAAATTTCCGCTTGGTTGGCGTTGTAAGCGCCGAAAAGGTGGTAGGCCCGGCGTCCGATGTAACTCAGCTCCAGCACCGTGCGGGATGCGATTTCCCGTTGCAGCGAGAGACTCCACATGTGTGTGGTCGGCATCTTGAATTGCGGGTCAACCACCGTGATCACGTTGTTGGAAAACGGGGCCGGCTGCGCTAGCTCACTGGGCTTCACCGTAGGCGGCTTCAACCTTGGCAGAGTCGCCAGGCGTCCACCCGCCTGCCCGAAGCTGGTATCGTTGACGCCCTGGGTTTGGCCCGGCAGACTTTGGAAAATCGAGGAGGACAACACGAAGGTGTTCAGGCGATCGTACGCGATGCGGTAGTTGGCGCGCACCGAGTTCTTGCCCTGCCCCGTGGGGTCCCAGGCCAAACCCACCGAGGGCCCGAGGTTGCGCAGGGAGTCGTCGAACAGCTTGCCGCGCACCCATTTCAACGTCAGGGTCGGCGGCGCGCCGGCCTGCACCAGTTGACCGGGCCGCGTAATGCGATCTTCCGGATTGCGCGGAGCCAGCTTCATCTCCCAGCGCAGGCCCAGGTCCAACGTCAAATTGCGGCGCAGCTTCCAGGTGTCCTGAGCGTAGAAGTCGTACTCCGGGTACTTCGCCACGAAGTTATACAAACCTTCGATGAACTGATCGCCTCTGGACGGGAATCCGCGCGTAATGTTACCCACCCGGCCCAGTAAGAAATTGATGTGGCTCTGGAAGGCAGGACGATCGAAGGTCACGTTCAAGTCGGCCGGCAGGCCGAAGGTGGCCGGGTCTACCGTGTTCACGGCTGTCGAAAAGTTCACCGCCTGCGTGGCGTTTTGCCCGGCGATGGACCCGCGCACATCCGTGTGCCGGGCCAGGCGCAAATTGAACCCGAACTTCATGGCGTGCGATCCGCGGAACCACGCCAGATTGTCCACCACTTGCCAGGTGTGCAGGGCGCGTTTGTTTCCAAAGCTGTATTCGGCGTCAATCGCCACCGGACCATACAGCGTCACTTTGCTCAGGTCGGCATTGGGCATTTGAAAGTCGAAAGCGAACCGGTTGAAGCCGAAGACCAGCTCGTTGGTGACGCTGGGCGCCGGATTCCACCGCCAGTTGGCCGCCAGGTTGCTCGGGGTCCGGAACGTGTCCACCAGGCAGCGCGTACCCGGAAACATCGGCTGGCCGGCATTGACGCTGTCGCAAAAAGTGTTCTGTTGGCCGAACGCCAGCCGCGCGAAGAAGGTATTGCGTTCGTTCAGGATGTGGTCAATCTTGATCACCACGTCGTGCTGCTTTTCCTTCTCCGCAGCCGTGAACGTGTACAGCGCGGTGTTCAGACCGTCGCCGCCCGTGAAGTTGTTGGGTAGAGGCGTTTGGGCCAGCAAGGCCTGAATCGTCCTGTCAAGGCCCAGACGCTGCGGATCGCTGGTGGCCACGTTGTAGACGCCGATGGAGACGCCCGGCAGCACGTTGCCCGCTGCGTCCACGGAAGCGTCCGGGACGCCTGCGGGACGGTTGCGACCGCCGCGCACGTAGCGCAACAGGCCGCGCCGGGCTTGTTCCGTGTAAACCGTCCGATTGACCAGTCCGGTTTGCAGCGCCCGCAAGAATTGAACATTCGTAAAGAAAAATGTTTTGTTCCGGAACACCGGTCCGCCCAGACTGCCGCCCCAAATATGCTGCACGAACTGTCGCTTGCCCACCTGATTGAGGTTGTTCTCCCATTCGTTGGCGTTCAGCCGAGGCGTACGGTAGAACCAGAAGCCAGACCCGTGGAACTCGTTGGTTCCCGAACGCGTGATCATCGTTACCTGGCCGCCGCTGTTGCGCCCGTAATCGGCCGTGAAGCTGGAGGTCAGCACCCGAAACTCGGCCAGCGAGTCCGGGTTCGTGCGCAGGGGAGAGAAGTTCGATCCCCCGGCGCTGGTCTCGTTCACGTCAATTCCGTCAAGGGTGAAGTTCCACGCCCGATCGCGCGCCCCGTGCACGTGCACGCCTCCGCCCGTGTTCGCCCCGGAGACCACCCCCGGCTGCAACAGCACCAGCGTCAACGGATTGCGGCCCCGTGTGCCCACGATCGGCAGATCGCGAATCATGCGCTCCGTGAACAGGTTTCCGATGTTGCCGGAAGTCGAAGTTTGCACCAACTCGTAGGCCGCGCTGACCTCGATCTGTTCGGCCACCGCCCCGACTTCCAGCGTCACATTCACCGTCGTGGGCTGTCCGATGGTCACCTGGTTGTTGCGAGCCACGAACTTCTTGAAGCCCGGCGCCTCCACGGTAATCGTATACGTCCCGGACTGCACGGCCTCGAAGGCGTAGGCTCCGGATTCCGACGTCTTAGTCGAAAAGCTGACGCCCGTGCCTTCGTTGATCAATTCGACGCTTGCCCCGGGCACCGCCGCGCCGCTCGGGTCCTGGACCACCCCCAACACGCGCGAGGTCGTGCCTTGAGCGAGCAGAGTCCACGCACTCAGACTCAGCAGAAGCAGAGCACGCATACCTACACCCCCATGCGCCGCATGATATCACAGCGTCGCAAGCGCGCTGGACGAGACTACACCGCTGGTTTTCCGCTTCGGCCGTGTCCTTAGGATTTCGGCCACTCGTGCTTCGTGGAATCAGCCAGGGGCGGCCCGGGGAACCGAATCAACCCAGGGATCCTCCTGGCCTTTCGGGGTCACACGGCCAACCGCCCCTTCCCTTGCGTGCCCGAGATTGCGGCCCGGTGAAGGCGCTGCGTTGCCAGATCGTAGCTCGCTCGCTTGTTCGGAGCGCCGCCGGCGCGCCCTCGCGCCCTCTGGGGCGCCGGAGGCTCCACGTGCCGCTGCCGGCGCGCACCGGCCCTCCCGGCTGGATAACTAGTTGCGCTGGCGTCGAGCCGCCACAAGCAGAGCCCCCAGGCCCAGCCCCATCAGCCCGAGGGTGGCCGGTTCAGGAATGACCCCTTGCAACTCGGTTTCGAATTCGAAGTTGGGGCCGAACCAGCCCGTTGTCCGCTCATCTGTAACATCGGGATAAGTCAAGACCCAATGCGGCGGATTAAGTGGATAACGATTGGTTACATAGGCGATCGCCGGGTCCACGGTGAATCCGCTAGGGTCCCAAGTATAGTTCTCGTTCCCGGTAACAGCGGCGATGCGGTAATTACCCCCGGGCGCGAGCAGGGTCGGCGTCACGCTAACCCAACGCCACCAGCTTCGCAGCGGAGCGCCGGGCGACACCGTCCCCGATACCAGCAGGTTCTGATTCGCATCCCAGATGCCCACTGCATGGGCGTCCGCCAGGTCGTTCTTCTGGTCGTCATAAAAACCCAACCTCGTGACCCAAATCGGCGTGTTCACGTTGAACTCCCAACCCAGCGACCAGCTAGCGCTTGTAAAATCTATGGTCGGAGTTGTGAAGTCAACGGCGATCATGCCGCCGTACGCGAACCCCGCTACCAACAAGCCCAGCAAACCTTTAGCTCTTGCCATTCCCAATCCCCCTTGAGTTAATGTAACTGACGACCGAATGAGTATACAAGCGGGTTTTTACCCATGTCAAGATGCTTACCCGTCGCGGCAGCGATTTCCCAAATAGGCTAGCGACTGCGAGGGGCCGCCGTTTTTGGGGATCCGAGGCCCGGCTCGTCATTGAGCTCCGCGGCGTTCTATGACTCTTCAGGCGCTGGTTGGACCGAAGCGCGGCTGCCGGGGCAGCGGAGACGCGGGGGTTTGAGCTTCCGCCCCGGCGTGCAGACAGAGTTCAGCGAGAGCACCGTCGGGGCGCTGGCTCAGCGAAGCTAGCGGCTCGAGCCAGCAGACTCAGCTGGTGTCGTCGAAAGCCGAACTGACCCTGACGCGTTGTCCAAGCTCGCGGAATGTGGTGGGCGCCTGACGACCCCGGTGGCTGAGCACTTGGCGATGGTAGTACAACAGAGTCAGCGTGTAGGCCAACAGCCGGATCATGGTCAGCACCACCAGCGCTCGGCTCTGATGGACGGAGGGCTTCTTGAGGTGGCAGTCGGCGGTGAGAGTCTGAAACACCTCAGTTTCGATCCTCCACCGGCTACGGCCCAGTTGGTGCAGGAACAGCGGCGGAATCAGGCCCAGCTGGAGATTAGTGGCGTAATAGTTGGTGGCGGTCTCTTCCACCGTTTCTCGCTGTTGGCGGGTGGGCGCTCCCTTGTGGCGGATGCGGATGCGCTGACGCTGGAGGCGGCGTACGGTCTTCAGAATCCCGACCGTGCGGTCAGCGGCGGGCCAGTAGAGTTCCGGCAAGTACCAATAGTGGAGTTGGCCGCCCGGCTGGCAGGAGCTTGTCTGCGGCGGGCCTTGCGTCATGCGTTCGGCGGCGGCTGCCAGCTCGGGTTGATTGTCCTTGAGATTGATGACCCAGCGCAGGCCGAGTCGCTCGATGCCTTCAATAAACGGCCTTTGCAAGTAGGCGGCATCCGCCACCAGAATGTCGAAGTGGCGTCGGCCCAGCCGGCGTGTCAGATCCTGCAGCAAGGCTAAGGCGCAGGCGACCTCTGTCTCGCCGGGGCGCTGAAAGCGCAAGCCCAGCGGCACCGGGAAGGGGCCACTCACCACCACGACCACCACGATGCGGTGATCGTACTGAATGCAGCGCTCGGTGCTTGCCTGCCGGCTGCGTTCCACGCGCCGCTCCAAGCAGCCCGGACAGCAACGTGCGTAGGAACGGCAGATCTCGATGCCATCCACGGCCGCCACCACGAAGCCGCGCGACCAGCTGGAGGCCAGCATTCGGTTGCGCTTGATGCGCCGCGCCACCAGGCAAGCCAGCGCCAACAGCTCCTGGGGATCCTGGCGTTCGATGGCATAGGCAAACGTGTTGTTGCTAATGGGGCCCACTCGCTTGGCCAGCGATCCACGCCGACATTCCGCCTCCAGGGCCAGCAGGGAGGACAGTTGAGCGGCGGGGCCGAAAAACAGCGCGGTGAAAACCTTCAGCCAGGGATGCCGGGCGTGGCGACGTCCTTCCGCCAGCGCCTGAGCCAAGCGGAAAAAGTCGAAGACCTTGTTCAGATAAGCCTCGAAGCGTCGGCGGCTCACGAGCTGGGCCGGGCCTGCTTCTTGCGCAGCAGCCGCCGCAGATTGATGGTGCAGATGCGGTTCTCCAGCTGCTGGAAACGCCGATGCAGTTCCACCCCACGGCGGACTTCTTCGGCCAAGGAGGCATCCAAATGGATGGTTTTCAGTTTGCCGCCGATCCATACGGACCACACCGACTGCGGGTGTAGATCTTCGGGCTTGCCCGAGGCACAGCGGCAGTTGGGTTTGCCGCAGCGTCGGCGGCGCTGGACGAAGGTGCCCGGCAGCATCTCGCGCAAGGCGCCCAGGGAGCGAACCAGCCGTGCACGGAGATCGAGTTCGGGGTCGAAGGCCATAATTCTATCTGACCATAACTCCATTGTCAGATCAAGCCCCCAAAACGATCCGGGCAGAATTTGCAAAAATGCCCCCGGCGCTCCGCCCAGCGAGATCCTACCGAAGCTACTGGCCCCTATCCACGCCAGGGATTAAAGGTTGGGAAATTGCTGTGCCCTGTCTTTGCGGTGCAGGCACACGGTAAGCTACGTCGGCTCGGGGCTTTACTCCCAGAGCTCGAGAATCCTCGCCGGGAAAGAAGCAGCGTTTCGGAGCCGGGCGTTGTTGGGCATCACCGGCGGCCAGTCCCGAGGCCGGGGGGAGCTCCCCATCGCTCTCGAGCACTCCAGCCGACCGGCCGCACAGCCGCTCGAGATCGCCGCCCGGCCGCCCGCCGGCCCTCTCAGTTGCACTCGGCGACCAGCGGCCCCGCCAGCTCCTTCAAGAAGTACAGACGCCCCGGCAAGGTGGGCATCCAACTGGAAGGAACCCAGCGGTCGGGACCGTACCGCAGCGTCACCCACAGGCTCATGCCCTGCCATTGCATGCCGCGTCCCAGGGCCCCGTCGGCCCCGCCGATGATCCAATCCGCCTGCAAAAACAGGCCCGGCCCGATGGTGTTGGCGCGCGTGGGCACCAGCGTCGTCCGACTCTTGAAGCTGGTGATGGCGTTCTGCTCGATGGTCAACGGATGGAGCTTGGCCCCCAGGCGGTACATCTGCCGCTTCCATTCCTCATCGCTGGCGAATTCGGCGGCGAAGTGAGGCTCCCAGAAGGCGATGTGGAAGACGCGTCCGATGCCGAAAATCACGATCAACTGCCCGCCCTCGGCTTTCAAAGCCGCAATGCGCTCCGGGTAGGTGGGCAGCACTTCGCGGGTCGCGAAGTGACGCTGGTTCTCCGGAACGGTCAGCTCGCCCAGCGGTCCGTAGAACGCGTTCTGCATGGCGAAACGGAAGGCGCCCGGATTGTCCGGCGGCAGCGTGTTGCCCTCCGCGTCGCTCCACTCGTCCATATTGAACCCGTAGACGTGATCGCACTTCACGCCCCATTCCTTGAGAAAATGCACCGCCCAGCGGTACATCCCCATGGGACCCACGGGCAGAATCAGCGCCAGCTTGCGTCGCGCCTCGCGCGCCTCGCAAATCCGCAGCGCGATCTCGTGCCCCAGCATGGTGTTGAAATCTTCGAGCGTTTGGCAGGGAATCGGCTCGAACTGCGGATGCCACCAGCTTTGCCGCTCCAGAATGGCCTCCGGCGGATGACTGCAACAAGCGTCCATCCGGGCCAGATCCCAGCCGGCGGGAAAGAAGTTCTCCACCAGCGATCCCTTGAGCGTGCTCTCCAGATCAATTCTCATGGCTCCATCACCTCCACAACCCGGCCGCTGCGCGCCGACTCGTAGCAGGCCGCCAGCAGCCGCTGATTGCGAAGCCCGATCTCTCCGCTCACGGCCGGCTCGCGGCCCTCGAGCAGCGCCCGACCGAACTCCTCGATCTCCGCCTGATAGGGATTCACCGGCGGCGGGGCGATCTCCACCCCCTGGGCAGATCGGCGCTGCTGTTGAGCATCATAGGCGCCTTCGGCTTCTCCCAGACGAGCGTACATCAGACCGCCGCTCCCCTGCCCGATGGTGCCGCGCGCCAGAATCGCGCCGCGCGATCCGTACAGCTCCAGCACGTTGTCGCTGGCCGCGTCCGGGATCGAGAAAAACACGTCCACCGTGCCCAGCGCGCCGTTGGCGAAGTGCAGCAACACTGTTGCGCCATCCTCCGACGCGTAGCCGTGCACCGCACGGGCCAGAAAACAACTTACGCGCGCCGCCGGACCGAAGAACATTTCCAGCAGATCCAGGCAATGTCCTCCCATGTCCATCAGCGCTCCGCCGCCGCCCAGCGCGGGGTCCTGCCGCCAGGCGCCGGGGATCGGCGGATACCAGCAGGAAAGCTGCGCGCGAGCGTAAACCGGGCGGCCCAGACGCCCTTCGCGAATCAGCGCCAGCGCCGCCTGATGCTGCGCATGGAAGCGCATCATCAAGCCCGTGCCCAGTCGAACGCCGGCACGCCGACAAGCGGCCACGATTTCTTCGGCCTCCTGCACGTCGCGCCCCAGCGGCTTCTCGCACAGCACGTGTTTGCCGGCCTGGGCCGCCGCCAGCGCCTGTTCGCGGTGCGCGTAAACCGGCGAGGCCACGTAGACCGCCTCGACCTCCGAAGCCAGCAGCTCTTCCAGCGTGGCCGCCGCCCGCGCCTGAAAGCGTTCGGCCACTTGCCGGTTCACTTCCTGGTTCAGGTCGTAGACCACGGCCAGGCGGGCGTTGCCGGCCGGAACAATCCCCTCGGGAATTGTTCTACGCAGCGCGATGCCCCCCGAGCCGATGACGCCCCACAAAATCCGGCCTTCGCGCGGCATCAGAAGCCTCCCACTACGACCGGTCTGCGGGCGTAGGCGTCAATCACCTTCACCAGCGCCCGCGCGATCTGCTCCATGTCCTCCTCGGTGAAGGTCGGATACGCGAAGCAGGTGAAGGTGTGCGTTTCGTGCCACAGAGCGTTGGGCACTTCGACCCGCGTGTAGTCCACGCTCTCGGGATTCGTGTATTCCCGTGAGCGGAACGGAAACTTCGACCGGCCGAACGCGTTGTGCTCCTGAAAGGCCCGCTCGGTGTGACATTGCGGCCAGAAGACTTTCCAGCACGGCGCGCCCTCGGCCGCGGCCGCCTCGACGAACTGCCGGATCGTGCAATTCATCTTTTCGATCTCCAGCGAGAAGGCCAGCACATACCAGCCGTTCTGCCGCTCCGGCGTATCCACCGGGAAAAACTTTACCTCGGGGCGCGTGCGCAGGGCGTTGATCAGGATGTAGGCGTTCCGCCGCCGAGTCGGCAGGTTCCAACTGTCCATGCGCTCCAGCTCCGCCAGCCCGATGGCCGCCTGCATCTCGGTCATGCGGTAATTCCAGCCGACCATGTTGTGGATGTAGGGCAGCTTTTGTTCCAGCTCCAGCAGGTTCAGGCGCTCCTGCACGTCGTAGCCGTGATCCCGGAAACTGCGCGCCTTCCAGGCCAGGTCCTCGTCGTCGGTAGTCACCATGCCGCCTTCGCCGCCCGTGGTGAAGGTCTTGTTCTGGCAAAAGCTGCACGCTGCGATGTGGCCCAGCGTCCCGGTCTTCTTTCCTTTGTAGACGCCGCCGAAGGCTTCGGCATTGTCCTCGATTACCCACAGGTTGTACTTGCGGGCGAACTCCAGGATGGGATCCATGTCGCAGACGTTGCCGTACAGGTGCACGGGGATGATGGCCCGCGTGCGCTCGTTGACCAGGCGTTCGGCCGACTCCACGCTGATGCAGTGATCCTCCAGATTCACATCGGCGAAGCGCGGGATGGCGCCTGCCTGCACCACCGCGAAACTGGTGGCGATGAAGGTGTAGCTGGGCACGATGACCTCGTCGCCCGGACCGATGCCCAGCGCGCTCAGCGCCACGTGCAGCGCCGCCGTGCCGCTGGAGACCGCCACGGCGTAGCGACTGCCCTGCCAGGCGGCGAATTGCTTTTCGAACTCCATGCCCTTGCGCCCGGTCCAGTAGTTGACTTTGCCGGAGCGCAGAACCTCGACGACGCTCTGGATGGCCTTCTCGTCGAACTGAGGCCACATGCGGAGTGGGTTGGTGACGGCCCTGGGACCGCCCTCGATGGCCAGCTTCTCCATTGGCGCATTCCTCCTTGGGACAGTAAGGGTGTATAATAGCACAGTTGTTTTAACAAGCAAAGAAAGCTGCCGGGAGAGCTGCGAATGGCGCCGCAGGCGGTCCGCGGCAGCAAAGGTGAGGTTGGCATGTCAGATTCCGAGATGACGCGTCGCAATCTTCTGAAGCTCTCGCCCGGGCTGGCGGCTCCGGCTGTGTTGCATTCCCGACAGGCAGGGGACGTGATTCGCGTGGCCTTTGTGGGCACGGGCAACCGCGGCGGCTATCTGCTGCGCACCATGCTGAAGATTCCCGGAGTGCAGGTGGTCGGCGTGTGCGACATCGTGGAGGAGCGGGCTCGAGCCGCCGCCAAGATCGTGGAGGAGGCCGGCGGGAGGGCGCGGGTGTGGACCGACTTCCGCAAGATGCTGGACGAGCAGAAAGAGATTGATGCGGTGGTGCAAGCCACGCCGGACTACACGCACAAAGACGTGAACATCGCCATTCTGGAAGTGGGCAAACACCTGTACGCCGAGAAGCCGCTGGCGCTGACGGTGGAGGACTGCCGCATGGTGGCGGCCGCGGCCCGTCAGGCGAAGGGCATCTTCCAGGTGGGCTTCCAGTTACGGCACGATCCCCGGCGCAACGCGACGATGAAGTTCATTCACAGCGGAGGAATCGGCAGGGTGCTGATGTGTCACGGCATCCGGCACGGGGGCGACTTACCGCGCGCCATTCCGTGGTACTTCGACAGGACCAAGTGCGGCGACATCATGATTGATCAGGGCATTCACATTCTGGACCTGTTCACGTGGGCGATCGGTTCGCACCCGCTACGAGCGATGGCCTCCGGCGGCACGAATCTGTTCATCAACGAGCCGCCGGGGCGCACGGTGATGGACAACTACAGCATCATCTTCGAGTATCCTCAGGGCGTGCGCGTGAATTTCAGCCATCACTACTTCGATCCGCCGGGCTTCACGGGCATTCGGGAGTTGGTGTTCGGCAGCGAAGGCGCTGCGGATTTGCCGGCCGGTGCGTGGCAGCCGCGCACGCAGAAAGGTCTGGTGAAGCTGGACGTGCCGGATGCCGACAAGACCGCCGATTACATGTCGCTGGCGGCTTTCATCGAGAACGTTCGCACCAACAATCGCAAGCCTCTCAATGACGCCGAATCCGCCCTGCGTTCGACGCTCGTGCCGATCATGGGCACCAGAGCGATTTACGAGCGCCGCATCGTGACCTGGGAAGAGGTGGCGGGCGAGGCCTGATCGCGCGCTCAGGAAATCTCGGGCGGCACGTTGCCGTAGGACCAGGGCGCGCGAAACGGCGGCGCCTTGGGCGGCTCGGGCGAAGGACCGGGCTTGAGTTGCGCGGCCAGCTCGAGGCCGGCTCTGACGATTTGCGCGCCGGCGGTGATGTCCAGGTTGCTGTAGCTGGTGAGCCGCGTTTCGTAGCCGCCGCCTTCGGGTCCGAAGGCTTCTTCGGTGGGCACGTAACCCACGCAGCCGTTGGCCAGCTCGACGGGGAACGTGTAAGGGAAGCGACTGCCGGCTTTCAGCTCCAGGCCGAGCTGACAGAACAGCTCGGCAGGGTTGCTGAGGAATAGAGCCGGCCCGATTTGAACGGCCTGCACCTCGACCTCGGCGTCGGGAGATACTTTTAGCAGCGCGTCGAGCAAGACGGTTTCCTTGGCGAAGATCCATTCGGTTTCGCCGACCTGCTTGGGATCCTGCTCGACCAGCTCGTAAGCGCGACGCACTTTCTCGGGGCTCGGCGCGCGACGGCGAATCTTCCAGATCTTACGCCGAGTTTCAAGGGGCGTGAGGATGCCTGCGGGTTGAATGAGAAGAACTTTGAGGGCTTCGGCTCCGACTCGTCCGCCGACCAACCGCGCCATTGCTCGCCGGAAGGCCTGGCATAGGGGCTCAAGTTATCCACCTGAGTTACATCGCCGCAGGCGCCGGGGAAGAAGATGACGACGGCCTGGCGTCCCATCGTGCCGCGGATGACCTGTTCGAGGTAGTAAATCCAATTGGCCGAGATGCCGTCGGGAGAGGTGGTGGCGTGACAGGCGTAGTTGACGAGGCAGCCGGTGAGGCGTCCCTGAGCATCCCAGGCGCCGAGCACGCCGACCTGGGGATCAATGGGTCCCGCGTAGCCGAGGATGTCGGGGTTGCCCTGTCCGGGATGGCTCCAGGTCTGGCCGTTCTTCATACGGAGGCGGCGGTTGAACGCCACGCGGTCCTCGTGTCCGTAGCCGACCGAGCAACGCACCGGGGCGCGGGCCGCATCGGCCTGAGCAACGGCGGTGACGATCTCGGCGATGACGCGCTCGACGTAGCGGGGGTCGGCGCAACTGGAGTGTTCGTAAGCCAGCTTCCGCACGAGGGGCGAAGCATGGTCGTACTCGCCGGGACGGACCATGCCCACGGGTCCGGAGGAGTGGGAGTGCGTGGCGGCGATCAGCACGTCCTCCGGGGGGATGCCGCAGCGCGCGGCGATTCCGTTGCGTGCGGCCTCGACGAGGTAGCGGGGCGCGGCCAGCGCGTCTATGGCGACCAGGGCCACGCGCTTGGTCCCTTCGGAGAAGACGGCGGCGCGCGCCTTGCAAGGGTCGTGGAAGGACTTGTGGAAGGCTTTGAGGTAGCCGCCCGGTTGCTCCATGCCGATTTCGGGCGTGATGTCGCGTTCCGCGAAACCGGCCTGGAAGACGGCGGTGGAAGCCGTTTGCGGCCGCGCGAGGGCGGGGCCGGAGAACGAGAAAAGACCGGAGGCGAGAAAGCGGCGGCGGTTCATGGGGCTCAGCTTATCACGCGGGTGATTCCAGCCGGCAGCGCCGGGCGCGGCTTGCAGGTTACAATATGCTCTCATGTCGGTGGGCCGTCCCGCAGCCCCGAGCTTGAGCGTGTTTTTCCCCGCCTTTAACGATGCTCCTTCGCTGCCCGGGCTGTTGGAGAAGACCTTCGCAGTGCTGGCGGGCCTGACCGATGATTTCGAAGTCATTGTGGTCAATGACGGCAGCCGCGACAACACGGCGGAAGTCCTGGTTGAACTCCAGAAGAAGTACGGGACGCGGTTGCGTGTGGTGACGCATCCGGAAAATCGTGGATACGGGGCCGCCCTGCGCAGCGGCTTCGCAGCGGCCACCAAGGAGCTGGTGTTCTATACCGACGGCGACGGACAATACGACCCCGGAGAGTTGCCCAAGCTGATGGAACAGATGGGGCCGGACGTGGGGCTGGTCAACGGCTACAAGATCGAGCGGCATGACCCGCGGCATCGGATCCTGATCGGCTGGCTTTACAACCGGATGGCGCGTTTTCTGTTTCGCATTCGCCTGCGGGACGTTGACTGTGACTTCCGTTTGATTCGCCGGCGGCTGCTCGAGGAGATTCGTTTGAACTCCACCAGCGGGACGATCTGCGTGGAGCTGGTGCGGAAGCTGGAGCTGAGCCCGTTTCGCGTAGTGGAAGTGCCGGTGCATCATTACCCGCGACTTCACGGGCGCTCCCAGTTCTTCCGCGTGAGATCGCTGGCCACGACGTTCTCGCAATTACTCAAGCTCTATTACCGTTTGGTGATCCGGCCGGCGCTAAACGGAGAGAATCCCAGGTTGGCATGAGAGCGGCTGTTTTCTTGCATCGCTGGTGGTGGCCGGCGGCTCGTGGAGGCATCATGCACTTCCGGTGGAACAGAGCGGTAACTTTCCGGCCTCGCCCGGCGTGTCATCGCGCATGCTCGGGTGGGGTGGGCCAGGGCCCGCGGGGCGGCGCGCGAGTGGCGTCTTCCGGCGGAGGGTGGCGCAGGCGGCTGCGGCTACTGGCTCTGGTTTTGACGGCCGGCGCGGCTGTGGCGAGTGCGCAGCAAGCGGCTGACGCGCGCGACGCCGAGCTGAGGTGGCCTGCGGCGGGACGCGGGTGCCGACCGTGGACCTATTGGTGGTGGATGGGGAGCGCCGTGGATCCGGAGAATCTCTCACGCGAGCTGCGGCGCTATCAGGAAGCCGGCCTGGGGGGCGTGCATATCATCCCGATCTATGGCGCTAAAGGTTACGAGAGCCGTTACATCCGTTACCTGACGCCCGAGTGGATGCGCATGTTGCGGCACAGCGTGGAGGAGGCGGCGCGGCTGGATCTGGGCGTGGACATGACCACGGGCACCGGTTGGTGCTTCGGGGGACCGAACATCTCGGAGCGGGAGGCGTGCGCCACAGTGGTGGTGCGCAAACATTCGCTGCGCGCCGGCGGCCGGCTCAGCGAGGTTTTCGACCGCGGATCGCTTCAGGCGCTGGCGGCTTTTTCGCCGGGTAGACCTGCGGTGGAGTTGACGGACCGCATCGGGGCTGACGGCAGGCTGGATTGGACACCCGATTCCGGCGAGTGGGTTGTCTATGCGGTGTCGCAGCAGCCCTGCAAGGTGAAGGTCAAGCGCGCGGCTCCGGGCGGCGAGGGGCATATGTTGAACCCGTTCTACCGAGAGGCGATTACTCGGTACCTGGATTGGTTCGAGCGGGCTTTTGCGGCCTACGAGGGACCCAAACCACGCGCCATGTATCACGACTCCTTCGAATACGGCGCCAACTGGTCGCCGGATCTGTTTGCGGAATTCGAGCGGCGTCGGGGGTATCGCCTTCAGGAGGAATTGCCGGCGCTGTTCGGAGAGGGGACGGATGAGAGGACGGCGCGCGTGAAATCCGACTACCGGGAGACGCTCTCGGATCTCATGGTGGAGCACTTCATGCCGGCATGGACGGCCTGGTGCAAGCGGCACGGTTTCTTGACGCGAAACCAGGCGCACGGCTCACCGGGCAATCTCCTGGACCTCTACGCCGCGGCGGACATCCCGGAGACGGAAATGTTTCATCTGGACCGTAATATCTTGATTTCGAAGTTAGCCTCGTCGGCGGCGCATGTAATGGGCAAGCGATGGGTGGCCAGCGAGACCGGCACCTGGTTGAAGGAGCATTTTCAGGAGACGCTGGGGGAACTGAAAAAGCTGGTGGACGAGCTGTTTCTCGCGGGAGTAAATCACATCATTTACCACGGGACTTGCTATTCGCCGGATGATGCGCCCTGGCCCGGATGGGTTTTCTATGCGTCCACGCAGATGAATCCCCGCAATCCTATCTGGCGCGATGCGCCGGCGCTGAACGCCTACATCAGCCGCGCGCAGTCGGTCTTGCAGGCGAGCAGAGCCGATCACGACATTCTGCTTTACTGGCCCATTTACGACTTGTGGCACGAGCCCAAAGGGCTGAACATCAACATGACGGTGCACCGGCGGGAGTGGTTCGAGAAGCAGGCCGTGGGGGCCGCGGCCGAAAGGCTGTGGCGGCGAGGGTTCACCTTCGACTTCGTTTCGGATCGCGGATTGAAGGGCGTGCGAGCGACCGCTCGGGGCCTGGAGACGGCGGGCGGCGCCTACCGTGTCGTCCTGGTTCCGGCCTGCCGTTACATGCCTGCGGACACGCTGGAAACGCTTCTTTCCCTGGTTCGTCAAGGGGCCACGGTGATTTTCGAAAACGATTTGCCCGGCGACGTGCCGGGGCTGGCGCGTCTGGAGCAGCGCAGGCAGTCCATGCGGCGCATGCTCGCCGAGGTGCGGCCGGCGCCGGCGGGCCGAGGCGACCTGCGGCGAGCGCGGTTGGGCAAAGGTCAATTCGTGATAGGCGACGCGGAGGCGGCTCTCGAGTGGGCCGGCGTGCGGCGCGAGGTTCTGGTGGATCGAGCGGGCTTGCACTTCCTGCGACGCACGTTTCCTGAGGGCCGATCTTACTTCCTGGTGAATCGGGGCAGCGAGCGGGTGGAGGGATGGACGCCGCTGGCCATGCGAGCGCGGGCGGCAGTGTTAATGGACCCGATGAGCGGGAAGATCGGTGTGGCTGCGCTGCGAGCCGGCAGCGGAGGCGACAGCGAGGTCTACTTACAATTGGAGCCGGGCCAGAGTGTGATCGTGCGTTTGTGGCGCGACAGGCAGGTGCGCGGTCCGCGCTGGGAGTATTGGCGAATTACGGGCAGCGCTCACGCGATCGAGGGAACCTGGCATGTGAGGCCGTTGGCGGGCGGGCCGCAAATGCCCGGGGCGTATTCGACACGGGTTCTGAGTTCGTGGACCGAGCAAGGGGGCGAGTGGCAGCGTTTCGGTGGGACCGCGGTGTTTGAAATTCGGTTCGATGCGCCGACTGCGGCCGCGGAAGCCTGGCTGCTGGATCTGGGGAGGGTGCACGAGAGCGCGCGCGTACGGCTGAACGGGCGGGAGTTGCAGACGCTGATTCTGCCGCCGTATCAAGTGCAGGTGGCGGGTCTTCAGCCGCGGGGCAACGTGCTGGAGGTCGAGGTGACCAACCTGGCGGCGAACCGCATCCGCGATATGGACCGCCGCAAAGTCGCCTGGCGAATCTTTCACGACATCAACTTCGTGAACATTCAGTACCGGCCGTTCGATGCTTCGGAGTGGCCGCTGCGGGATTCCGGCTTGCTGGGGCCGGTGGTGTTGCGGGCGTTGACGCGCGTGCCGCTGTCGGCGCGCTGACGGCCGTGGCTGGGAGGGCCGGGCGTGGGATGAGCGAACCGGCGGCTGCGAGGGTTCGAGAGGGGTAAGCAGAGAAGGGCGCCGGCATGAGCATTCCTTTTGTAGACCTGAGAGCGGCGGTGGAGGCCACGCGGGAAGTGTGGACCGCCAATCTGGAGCGGATGCTCGCAGCGTCGCAGTTCATTCTCGGCGAGCAGGTGAGGGCTTTCGAGCAGGAGTTTGCGAAGGCGATGGGCGCACGCTTCGCGGTGGGCGTGGGTTCGGGCACCGCCGCTCTGGAGTTGGCCCTGCGCGAGGCCGGAGTGAAAGAGGGGGGGGCTGAGGTGATCACCTCGCCGCTGACGGCGCCATTCACGGGCCTGGCGATCCTGGCCGCCGGGGCGAAGCCGCGTTTTGCCGACGTGGATCCGGAAACTTTGTTGCTGGACGCGGAGGATGCGGCCAACCGTGCGACGCGACAAACGGCGGCGCTGATGCCGGTGCATCTGTACGGCCGGCCGTGCGATCTGGCGCGTTGGGCTGCTGTGGCGCGCCAACTGGGCGTGCCGGTGATTCAGGACGCCTGTCAGGCGCACGGGGCGCGATTCCAGGGACGATCGCTGGCGGAGTATTCGCCGTACGTGGCTTACAGTTTCTATCCCACGAAAAACCTCGGCGGGCTCGGGGATGGCGGGGCGTTGACGACCAATTGCGCGCGTCGAGCACGGCGTCTGGCGATGCTGCGGGATGGCGGACGCAAGGGCGGGCACGTGAGCCGGTTGGCGGGCGTGAACTCGCGCCTGGATGAAATGCAGGCCTGCTTCTTGCGCGCCTTCCTGCCGCATCTGGAAGAGTGGAACGCGCGACGTGCGCGGCTGGCGGCGCTGTACGACGAGGGGCTGAAGGACTGTCGGGGCGTGCGGCTACTGGATCGCCAGGGATCGGTGCATCACCTGTACGTGATCCGAGCGGCGCGACGTGACCGGCTGCGCGCTCACTTGAGCGGGCACGGGATCGCGACGGCGGTTCACTACCCGGTCCCGTTGCATTTGCAGCCCGCGTTCGCCGGGTGCGGGTTGCGGCGCGGGGATCTGCCGGTGGTCGAGCGCGCCTGCCGAGAGATCGTGTCGCTGCCGTTGTGGCCGCAGATGCCGGAAAGCGCGGTGGAGGAAGTGACGGAGCGGATTCGGGAATTCTACCGGTGAGCAGGTTGGTAGACTGGTAAGCGGGGCTATGCTGTCGGTGGTCATACCGGTGCACAACGAAGAGGCGACACTGTTGCCTCTCTATGACCGCTTGACGAGGACGTTGGAGAAGCTGGGCCGGCCGTACGAGATCATTTTTGTGGACGACGCCTCGACGGATCGCAGTTTCGAGTTACTGGCGCAACTGACGGAGACCGACGATCGGCTGAAAGTAATTCGACTACGCCGCAATTTCGGGCAGACGGCGGCGCTTTCGGCGGGTTTCCACGAGGCGAGGGGCGAGGTGATCATCTCGCTGGACGCAGATCTCCAGCACGCGCCGGAAGACATCCCGGAGTTACTGGCCAAGATCGAGGAGGGTTACGACATCGCCAGCGGCTGGCGCAAGAACCGGGTGGATCACCCGCTGACGCGGAAGTTGCCGTCGCGGGTGGCCAACTGGATCATGGCTAAGGTGTCGGGCGTCGAGCTGCACGATTTCGGGACCACTTTCAAAGCGTATCGAGCGGAGATTCTGAAGGACATCAACCTCTACGGGGAGCTGCATCGCTTCATTCCGGCGCTGGCGAGCTTTTACGGAGCGCGCATCGCGGAGGTGCCGATCCAGAACGCGCCGCGCGCCGCGGGAGGCTCGCACTACGGGTTAGGACGGACGCTACACGTGCTGTTCGATATCCTGACCATTAAGTTTCTCCTGAGTTACTTTACCCGGCCGATGCATTTCTTCGGGAAGTTAGGCCTGGCGGGGACGACGGTAGGCGGGGCGATCCTGGGTTACTTATTCATTTACAAGATCACGGGACACGAAATCTTAATCAATCACGGGCCGCTTCTGCTGGCGGGAAGTCTGCTCCTGCTGGCGGGTATCATGATGTTCTCCACGGGTTTGCTGGGGGAAGTTTTGATGCGGACTTACTTCGAGAGCCAGGGGCGGCGGATTTACGCGATTCGGGAGATTCGGACGCGCGGCGCGCAGCGGGCGGTGAATCAGCCGCTATGAGGCAGAGGCTGAGCGCGTCGCCAACGCTCTTCGAATAGACCTCTCATGGCCTCGCCCATGCCGGGATGCTCGAAAAGCAGCGTGGTCCAAGCGGGCCGGGTGACCACGGGGTCGAGCAGGGCGATCATTCCGCGGCAGGCGTCGAAGAGAGCCAGCTTCATGGGCAGGGAGGGGGCCTGGCGGATCTCGATGCCCGCGGCGGCATACTCGGCGAGGCGGCGGTCCTGCGCCTGATCGGCCGCGGCTTCCAAAAGCAAGCGGCAGCGCACGCCGCGCTGAGCGGCTTCCTTGACGAGTTGCTCCTCGAGAGGATCCACGGCATAAGGGGGACGGGAAAACTCCAGGTATTCGGACTGGACCTCGCGAAGCATGCGGCGGAAGTGTGCAGCGGTCTGGGAAGGCTCGTTGACGATGCTGAGGTAGTCGAGGGTTCCGCGTCCACCCTGGGCTGTGGCGTAAGCCGAGTTGAGCTCCTCGACCAGGCCGGCGGCCAGGCGAGACTGCTCGGCAAGCTCCTGCTCGAGAAGGGTGCGCTTGCGCTCCAGGTAAGCGGGGATGGCCAGGGCGGGCTCGACGGCGGAAAACAGCTTGGTCTTTTCCTGGACGACTTGAGCGAAACCCTTTTCCAGCAGGCTATCGAGCACCTCGTAGATTTTCTGGCGGGGGACGCGAGCGCGAGCGGCAAGTTCGAGGGCTTTGAAGCGGGGATGGCCGACCAAGACCAGGTACGAGCGTGCTTCGTACGCGTTCAAGCCGATTTGTTGCAAGCGGCGCCACAGTCGCTGGAAGGTCCTCTCGGGCATGGGGAAACTCCGGCGCTGGTCGAGAAGGATCACGATAGCAAAGACGCAGGGGGATCGGAGAGCGGCGGTTGCGGCGGGGGCGTGACGGGGCGGGGGTGTGGGCGGGGGCTGGGATGGCGCGAATCGGCTGCACGCCGCAGCGGAGCGTGGAGGCGGATTGGGGGCTGGGGCCAGGCGCGGTGAAGC
>FWWM01003352.1_pt1 | contig 39998 bp, 39 predicted proteins | sample 2228351 | NCBI WGS metagenome assembly FWWM01 (sample SAMEA103939774, study PRJEB20133) | metagenome
GACGCGGCCTTGAGGGGGATAATATCCCTTGAGAGGGTATGTGAAGTTCTTTCAACAAACCCAGCAAAGACCTTCAATCTTTATCCACGAAAAGGAGCAGTAATGATAAGCTCTGACGCAGACCTCACCATAGTAGACCCAAACACAAATTCGGAGATAGTTGCGTCAAAACTGCACAGCAAGCAAAAATTTACACCCTTCGATGGAAACAAGCTCTCGATGAAGATAAAATACACCATTCTTAGAGGCGAAATTATCGCGGTGGATGGAGAGCCAACAGGTAAAAAAATCGGCAAACAAATTAAAAGAGTTAAATACTAATGATTAAAATTACCTTTTATGAAAAAAAGTATCGCGGCTATCATTAAAGCACAAACTTTGGCCGTAGTAGCAGTGATAGTAATAGTAGCTGTAGCTGGTGTAGTGTTTTTCACATTAGGTTTTCCAGCTGTAACGCAGGCTCCGCAGGTCGGAGAAGTTAGAATAGGGCTTGTAGAACCTCTTAGCGGAGCCTATGCGGTCTTCGGCAACGAGGCAAAACAAGCAGCCGAGCTCATAGTGGATGAGATAAACGGCAAAGGCGGTATCTCCAGCCTTGGAGGAGCAAAGCTCAGACTTTTTATCGAAGATAGCAAAAGTACAGCCGATGGGGCTAGGCTTGCTGCTGAGAAACTCGTAAACGTTGACAAAGTACACGTCATAATAGGTGCGTTCATCAGCGCACATACGTTGACAATGCTTGATGTCACCGAGCCTAAGAAGGTAGTCGTCATGGCTGACGCTCTAGTCGACTATTTAACCGCGAGGGGTTTCAAGTATATTGTTAGACTTCCTCCTAAAGCTTCAGTACACGGCGCTACATGCGTAGACTTCGCTGTAGGTGTGTTCAAGCAAAATGGAATGAAGATCGAAAGACCTGTTATAGTTCATTTTGACGGTCTTTTCGGCGAAGTTACCGCCGACGGCATATATACAAGACTAAGAGATCTCGGGATACGTATAGTTGACAGGATTAAATATCCAACAGACATTACAGATATGTCGCCTATAATTGAAAGAATCAAGCAAGCCAACCCCGACATAGTTTTCGTCGTGCCTTACTATGCTGACTCTGTATTGTTCGCCAAAGCTGTCAAATCGCTCGGCTTAAAGGTTCGGTTCATAGCCGCAGCAGGCGGGACTGGTCTGGCCGACCCTGAGTCAATAAAAGCCGCAGGTGATGCCGCCGAATACATGACAAACACTTACAGCTACGATCCGTTCCTGCCGACAGACTACAACAAACAGCTTGTTCAAAAGTTCCAAAGTAAGTATGGAAAGCTCCCCACAGAGGCCGCAGGAATAATCTTCTACACACTCTGGACGTTAAAGGAGGCTTTAGAGGTAAGCGGTAAAAAGTTCCCCGACAAACCCCTCGACGGGGACAGCTTAATGCAAGCCTTTTATGAGCTGGACCTCAAAAGCGGACCGGCTGCAGAAACATACCCATCGGGACGAATAAAGATCGGGCCGTCAGGGGATAACATATATGCGCAGGCTGTAGTGTTACAGGTACAAGGCGGCAAACCAGTTCTAGTATATCCATTCGAAAAAGCACAGGCCAAAGTTATCTTTCCAAGACCATAATTCAAGACCACTTAATTTTTATTCTGCATTTAGAGCGTAGAGGTTATGGTCGGAGCTGATCTGCTTGTATTGCTTGCACAGAACATAGTCTTCGGCCTGATGCTTGGAGGTGTCTATGCCCTGGCAGCAATGGGGCTAGCCCTCCTTTTCGGCGTGGCCAACATTATCAACTTCGCCCACGGAGAATACATTATGCTGGCGATGTACATAGCTTATCTAGTAAGCATAAGTATCTTCCAAGACCCTGTCTTATCCCCTATCATAACGCTTCCGGTTTTCTTCGGAATAGGTGTTTTAACTTATTTAGGCATTTTTAGGAGGTTGATAAAGGCTCCTCCGCTCTCTCAGATAGCTGCAACAGTAGGTATCTTAGTTTTATTGAGAAACTTGGCGTTAGCGATCTGGGCTGCGGAGCCTAAAGCACCACCTTCCACCATCTTTGCCACCTCGGTAAATGTGGGACCGTTAATTATCCCATTAGATAAGCTTCTGGCCACATGTGTAAGCATAGCCACCCTTGCAACCCTACACCAGTTTCTGGAAAGGACCAGAACGGGTATTGCTATGAGGGCTGCAGCAGACGATGTTGAGGCTGTGTCGTTAATGGGTGTGGATGTAGGGAAACTTTTTCTCCTCACTACAGGCATCAGCATAGCTCTTGTAGGGCTGTCCGGCTCCCTTATAATGACCTACCAAGCAGTAACCCCTACATCAGGGTTGTTGTTCGGCTTACTTACATGGGCAATAGTCGCTTTAGCCGGCCTAGGAACGGTAAAAGGTATCTTCATAGCATCAATTATCTTTGGGCTTACAGACAGCTTTGCCTCAGGCCTCTGGGATGCTAGAGGACGTGAAATAGTGCTCTACGGCCTATTCATATCGATCTTATGGCTTAAACCAAAGGGTTTGTTCGGGAGGAGATGAATATGAGGTTTGTATTTGCTCTGCTTTCTGCAATCCTTTTACTCCTGCCTTTATTACTAGGCCTAAACGATTACTACATCTTCCTCTCAACCCTCATACTGCTTTACACCACAATAGTGGTGGCTTGGCAGCTGATTGGGGGCCTTGGAGGCCAGCTCGATTTAGGGGCCGGAGCATACCATGGGCTAGGTGCTGTAATCACAGGTTATTTTATGGTTTACCATGGGCTGTCGGGCTGGGTTGGTCTTGTTTTAAGTGGCTTAGCGGCCGCTGGAATTGCCTTTGTCATAGGATACCCGAGCTTCAGGTTTGGGCTTCGTGAAGTATGGTATGCCCTCTCCTCACTCGCCCTCGTGCTAATTCTGCAAAAAATATTCCTACTATGGCCTGATGTAGCAGGCCCTCTGGAAAGATACATCCCATACGCGGAGTTTGACCCCTTTTTCATGAGGTCTGGCTACAAATCCTTCTACTACTATATCACACTAGCGGTTTTGGCTGCTACATTCATTATTGTGTTCAGGATCAAACGAGGTAAAACAGGCCTTTATCTGTTAAGCATTAGAGAAAACGAGGAGGCGGCGGAGATGCTCGGTGTAGACGTCAGGAAATATAAGTTGTTTGCGTTGATGCTTTACAGCTTCATAACGGCTATTACTGGAGGTATCTACGCAAGCATGGTCGGCTTCTACCATCCAGTATTGTTCGACAGTTGGATAAGCATTCAGACAGCAACTTTGGCCATAGCGGGAGGGTTAGGCCATTTCTGGGGCCCACCTATCACGTCAGTGATCTTGCTCTCCATACAAGAATACTTACGAATAACATTTGGAGCAGTCATAATCGGCCTGCATCAAATAATATTCGGCGTGATCTTGATAATAATAATACTCTTCAAACCCGATGGGCTTGGGCCGTTGATAGATAATTTGACGGCTCGGCTCGTTAGACAGCAAAGACAATCTTTTTAACACACTATTCATAACATAACTTGGCGACAGCGTTGGACGTTCTGAGTGTTAAAAACGTGACGAAAAAATTCGGGGCCATCATCGCATTGAACAACGTAAACCTATCGGTTCAAGAACATGAAATAGTTGGTCTCATAGGTCCTAACGGCGCTGGAAAAACAACGCTATTTAACATCATCACAGGTTTTCTAAGACCAGACGCAGGATCTGTGGAAATCTTCGGAGAGGACGTCACAGGCCTTAATCCCCATAAGATAGCCTTCAAGGGTGTTGCCAGATGCTTCCAAGTTGTAAAGCCTTTCCTTGGCATGACTGTTTTTGAAACAGTCATGGTAGGAGCCTACCTACGGACGCATGATAGAAAGAAAGCTGAGAAGAAAGCTATTGAGACGATGAAGATGACGGGGATATATGAGTTTAGAAAAAAGCTGGCGAAGGAATTAAACACACCTCAGCTGAAACTAGTCGAGCTGACACGTAGTCTAGCAACAGACCCACGTATTCTATTACTGGACGAGCCTGTCTCAGGCCTAACACCTATAGAAGTGGACCAAATGATAAATTTGATAAAATCGTTAAATAAAGAATTAGGGATAACTATTCTGCTTGTGGAACATGTCATGAGGTTTGTTATGAAAATTTCAGACAGGGTGATCGTCTTAAACCATGGTGAGATAATATGCGAGGGGAAACCGGAAGAGGTCAGCAACGATGTCAAGGTAATAGAAGCCTATCTTGGCAAAAGCTCACGAGCAGGATAGGTGTAAAGAGATATGGCTATCTTGCACACAGTTAACCTGAATGTAGGCTACTCAAGGATTCAAGTTCTTTGGGATGTTAACATTTCAATCCCTGAAGCAGCCATAACTGCCTTAATAGGTTCAAATGGAGCTGGTAAAAGCACTCTAATAAAAACGCTGTCAGGCATTATAAAACCATACTCAGGAAAAATATTTTTCAAAAACATTGACATAACTGCGCTACCGTCCCACAAGATAAGATCGCTCGGACTTTCCGTGGTTCCTGAGGGGCGAAGGCTTTTTCCAAATCTAACCGTTAAGGAAAACCTTTTGATGGGCGCGTACACTATTAAAGACTCTAAAAAACTCAGCGAAAGAATCGCATGGGTTGAAGATCTTTTCCCCATTCTAAAAGAGAGAAGCAGCCAGCCAGCTAGACAGCTAAGCGGTGGAGAAGCCCAGATGCTTGCAATAGCCCGAGCCCTTGTCTCCAACTCCGACTTACTGATAATAGACGAGCCCAGCCTAGGCTTGGCACCCAAACTTGTAGACCTGATCTTCAGCAAACTTCAAGAACTCAAAGAACAGGGTTTCACAATATTTGTGGTTGACCAGTTTGTTGAGAGAGCCTTAAACATCTGTGACCACGCCTATGTAATGGAAAACGGCAGAATAGTGTTGTCGGGCACGCGGGAAGAAATACAGAATAATACAAAGCTTAAAAAATACTATATAGGACTGTAAAAAACGGCCGGATGTTTAATTATATTTTTAAGGAAAGCAGCGATGCGATGAGGGCCGCTCGCACGTATAAGCCGTTTTCGGCTTGGATAAAGTATTTTGCCTGAGGTAATGCGTCTACCTCCGGTGAAAGCTCGTCAACCCTTGGCAGAGGATGGAGGACTACTGGAATTTTTCTAAGCTTCTTCAACAACTCAACTGTAACGATGTAGCTTCCTTTAAGGGATTCATACAGCTGAGGGTCTGTGAACCTCTCCTTCTGAAGCCTCGTGACATAGAGTACATCTAGCTCATCTTTTACGTCTTCAAGGGATCCATGCTGGTATACATTTAGGTTTTTAACCTCTTCTAAAACCTCTTCCCTTATCTGGAGCTCTGGAGGGGCTATGTAATGTATCGTTATATTGTTAAACTTTGAAAGCATGTATGAGAGGCTGCTTGGAGTCCTTCCATATTTTAGGTCTCCCATAATTCCTATGGTCAACCCGTCAACGTATCCGAATGTCTCCCATATCGTGTAAACATCCAGCAGAGCCTGCGTTGGATGCTCGTTCCAGCCGTCACCGGCATTGATTACTGAACAGTTGACTATTTTTGAGGCTTTTTCAGCCGCCCCAGCCTCCTTGCTTCTTAACACTATGATGTCTGGAGAGTAGCAATCAAGCATCTTCAAAGTATCCTCAAAAGACTCGCCTTTCGCTCTGCTGGTTATCTCTTCAGGTCCAAAATCTATCACTTTACCACCTAGCCTTTTCATCGCAAATGTAAAGCTCAGCCTAGTCCTTGTGCTGGGCTCAAGAAAAACCGTCATGAGTATCCTGTCTCCAGCTACGTTGAGAACCCTTTGAAGCCTCAGCACTTCTTTAAGTTTCTTCGTCTTCTCATAAAGCGATAGCACCTCGCTCCTTTCAAAATGCTTCGCTGAAATTATGTGACGTGGCATAATGGTGAAACAAAATAATCCTATTTAAGACTGTCCAAAAATTTATATATAATCAAGAGCAGATAGTGTCTACTAAAATGGCTCAGAAGACAGAAGCTGGTCCTTTGGGCAGGGTTTTCGACGAGTTTGTCAAATGGCTTGTCGAGAGGCTTGAAAGGACGACGCTGGTGACGTTCAGGTTTCAGGTTCCACGGCTTGCAGTAAGTCCTTTCGGGTATTTGGGAACCTTAACAGCGATAGTATTTCTACTGCTTGGCATAACGGGTGGGATTCTTATGTTTTACTACCGTCCTGACATTAACCTGGCCTACGACAGCGTTAAGGAGATAGAGGAGAGAATCGAGTTCGGCTTCTTTATGAGAAACATTCACTACCATGCATCCAACGCGATGGTCTTCCTCGCCATAGCCCATCTCTTCTACCAATACTTTAGCGGCAGATACAAGGTGAAGAATGAGGTCATCTGGGTCACAGGTATACTTTTAGGAACGTTGACGGTTTTAGAGGCTTTCACCGGATATGACCTCATACTAAACCAGCGGGCCATGCTGGCTGTCAACATAGCCGTAGGCTTGACAAACTCAGTACCAATTCTAGGAGAGCATCTAGCGCCTATACTTCTGGGTGGAGGTCTTTACGACTTGGTACTCAGGTTTTATGCTCTGCATGTCTTCATACTTCCCATGGCTATGTTGCTGCTTGTTTTAGTTCACTTCCCACGAAACCTTGTATTTGATCCGCCTGTAGTCGCAGGGGTAATAGGCGCTATTCTGGTGGCTGGTGGCTTATTCCCAGTCGACCTTGGTTTAAAGTACGACCCGACGAGGGCGATCGTGGAAGTCCCCGAATGGTACCTTGCCCCAATATACGCCTTTATCAGAACGGGCTTAGAAAGGTTTACTTCGGGTGTGCTCATGCCTTCAATGTTCATACTCTTTTTCCTACTTATTCCGTTCATCGATAGGTCTAAGAAGCTGAGCTGGAAAGAAAGACCTTTCCTAACTGCGGCTGGTCTGTCATCGATAGTGCTGATAATTGTGACGATCGTCTGGGGTTTTTACACAGTACCCAGGGTTGACCCTTTCATGGCAGTATATATCGAGCCGTTGATCTTCTACCCGGTACTTCTGTTCCTTGTAGTGGCCACCTTTATAATAAGCTATAAATACATAGCTCCACCTGTTAAACAGACCCGGCAGACAAGACCGGCCCCAAGACCTCGTCCAATCGCCTTACAGCTTCCGTATAAATGGTGTGTGAGGCTTATCATCGGTTTGCTGGCAGTGATGGGGATCTTGTCATTGATCGCCTTTCAGCAATATCTGGAAGGGTTGAAAAACCTCTCACTCTTTAATCTTGGCGTGGTTGTTATACTCTTCGGTTTGATAGCCCACATATACAGGCATGCTATGCAGCAAATCAAATAAACAACCAGACGCAAAATCTTGGCAGCTCAGGGCACAGCAGCCGACCCACGGAATAAAAATGTTTATGCTTCCAAGCTAGTTTTTCACATCATACGTTTAGCAATTGAAGATAGATGTATGTTTTTTAACTGCTTGGCTATAGTTTAGGCCAGGTTGCAGCTGGTCGACGGCTTCGGCCGAGTAGCCCGGAAACTTAGGTTATCGGTCACAGATAGATGCAATTTTAGATGTGATTTCTGTATGCCGCTGAACCCTATATGGATACCCCATTCGGAGATCCTAACATATGAGGAGATGGCACGGATAGTTAGGATACTGGCCTCGATGGGCGTATCTAAGATTAGGATCAGCGGCGGGGAGCCGTTGATGAGGAAGGACATCGAAAAAGGTATTAAAATGTTCAAAGCAGTCGCTGGCATAGAGAGCATATCGATGACTACCAACGGCTATTTTTTGGCTGAGAAGGCTGCTGCACTTAAAGAGGCGGGTCTTGACAGCGTCACGGTAAGCCTTCACAGCCTAAAGCCTGAAAGATTTGAAGAAATAATAGGGAGGAAAGACGTCTTCGGTAGAGTTCTTGACGGTGTGAAAACAGCTAAAACAGTTGGACTCGAGCCTGTTAAAATCAACTGCGTAATCATAAGAGGCTGTAACGACGACGAGATACTTGACTTTGTAGAGCTGGGACGGGAGCTGGGCCTTGTCGTAAGATTCATCGAATACATGCCGTTCGACGGCAGACACATGTGGAGCTCGGAGAAACTTGTCAGCGGCGCTGAAATAATATCAAAAATAGAGGAGAGATATAAGCTGGAAAAGCTGCCACGTACAGCTGGGAGCACCTCTGTTGCCTACAGGCTAGCCGACGGCTCCGGAATGATCAACATCATAACGTCGATGACCAACCCCTTCTGCAGCGACTGCGACAGAATACGGTTATCCGCTGATGGAAAGATCGTCCCTTGCCTGTTCAGCCGCGACGAATACGATGTCAAAAAGCTGTTGCGCAGCAATGCCTCAGACGAAGAGATAGCCGAGTTCATAAGGAGTTCCTTCAGGAAAAAGTTTGCAGGTGTGGAGACGTTGATAAAAAATGGAAAAATGGAGACGTTGATAAGACCAATGTATACAATAGGTGGCTAATGCCTGAAAAGCCTTCCAAGCTCGTGCCTCTCGACCGAGATACCTAATACATTTAGCACATTCCATAAAGTTGACGAGTTGCTGGATATAGTTGGTTTACCCGTCAGTTCCTCGATCTTCATAATAGCTTTAAACGTCTTAAGGTTTGTACAGCTAATGAATATCGTGTCTGCCTCTTTGTGATTTGTTTTTTCAACCCATCTAACAACCTCTTCATCCTCTACCCTTCCAATTAGTCTGTTATCAACGATCGATGCGGAGAAGTCGCTAACCACCTCAAACAGGTGCCCCTTGAGAAAACTACTTTCTAAACGGGTAATATCTGATGTATAAGGAGTTATTAGGCAGATTTTTTCGGCGCCTAAATGTTTCAGTGCTCTAAGCACTGCACCCGCTGTTGATACACACTCAACCCCTGTGAAGGATTTGATTTTATTCTCTATGTCGATGTACTGCTTCATGCCTTTTACAAAGCCGCCGCTGGTACATCCAAAAACTATGACATCGACGTCAGCCGTGGCCAGTTTAGCAGCCTCCTTAACCGCTTCATCCTCCAGCCTTCTCAACTCTTCAACGGATACGCGTTCCAGCCACACACGTGCAGTATGAACAGTTGCAATATCCTGAAGCGCATGTTGAAACTCATACTCAACAGTAGTGTTTGACGAAGGTACTATGACGCCTACCCTAAAACCGGAGAGGTTTAAGCCCTTCTTTATCAATAATCTACGTTTAAAGGTGCTTTCAAGTTTTATTTAGCTGTTCCTAGTTAAGGGATGTTAGCGAGCGTTATGCCTATTGACCATAGACTTATGGATGTTGATGCCGATATGGATGTTCTAGTCTGCACCTTTATTGAGAGGACATAACCAGCTCTTTCCTGAGGGTGTTCTAAAGGCATTGACATGGCCCTACGCTATCTTTGCATCGAAGAGGTTTTAGTGAGAATGAGCTCATATAGAGCATATATTGATAGACTGGGCTATCAACAAGTTCTTGTAAGACGAGGACCCTATAGCACTACTCAACCTACATTTACGTTGCAACACTTAGAGGCCTCTTCGACATCTAGGTAGAAATGGTTGATCTCGCCTTCGAGACCATAGAAGGTAAACCCTATGTTAAGGAGGGTGAACACCGAAGAAAAGAAGTTGAACATTTTGATGGAATTCTCAAGGATACGGGCATTGATCAACGAGCTTTAAGCCTATCTAATCACGGAGCAAACCTTATAGAGTCTGGTGGATCAGCACGTCTAATTTACTCGAAGAGAAGCCTTGGATTGCGGAATATAAATACCAACTCGACAGTACCCAGCGGCAGGTACTGTCAAATTGGCATTTTTAGCTTTGAGAAAAGTTATCTTCTTTTCTGACAGAAAATGACTTGACGTTTCCACCATATGAAAACAACAAAACAAAATTAGGGAAATATTTTTAAATAAAGTTATTGAGCGCGGTTTTTAGATGTTGTTCGTTGCCGTCGACGTGGGGGGCACGTTCACGGATCTAGTTGCATTCGATAACGAAAATGGAGAAATCTACACAGTCAAAGTTAAAACAACCACCCGTAATCCTGAAAGGAGCTTTATCGGCTCCTTAACCAACTTGATACACCGATACAACTTAAACCCTTCAAAAATAACATCGATTATACATGTTAACACAATTGGGACAAACCTGTTAAGAGGGCAGCTTGGCCTTAACCTACCTAAGGCAGCTTTGATAACTACCCGAGGTTTCCGCGACGTGTTGGAGATAGGGAGACAGAACAGGCCAGAGCTTTACAATATATTCTATAACAGGCCCAGGCCGCTTGTTTCAAGAGATTTGAGGTTTGAGGTTGATGAAAGAGTGGACAGCGACGGAAAATGTTTAAAAGAGGTAAAAGAGGAGGAGCTGGACAGGATAGCCGATAACCTAATCAGCGAAGCTGTAGAGACGGTTGCCATCACATTTCTAAATAGCTACCTCAACAACTGTAACGAGAAAAAAGCAAAAGAATACCTCCTGAAAAAACTCAAAATACCTATCACAGCATCATACGAGGTTGATCCGGAGCATAGAGAGTATGAGAGGACAAGCACAACTGTTGTTAACGCCGTCCTAAAACCAGTAGTCTCCCGTTATTTCAAAGAAGTCGTGGACATGCTGAAAGAAATGGGTGTTAAAGTAGCGCTTCAAATAATGAGTTCGGCAGGCGGTTTGGTGGACGTCGACGAGGCAATCAACAAACCAGTCGCATGCATCGAGTCTGGGCCTGCAGCCGGTGTTATAGGTGCTGCCGAGCTTGCTAACAGGCTTGGAATAATAAATGTGATAAGCCTTGACATGGGTGGGACAACCGCTAAAGCAGGCGCTGTTGTAAACGGTCGGCCGTTATATGTCCCAGAGATAGAGGTTGGTGGGATGGTTCATATGGGTAGGTTTGTCAAAGGCAGCGGATACCCAGTTAGGTATCCGTCGGTTGATCTGGCAGAGGTCAGCGCCGGCGGTGGAACGATAATAGATGTCGACGAGTCGGGAAGCTTGAAAGTAGGCCCCTTTAGCGCTGGTTCAGAACCAGGCCCTGTCTGCTACGGTCTGGGAGGGACTATGCCGACGATCACCGACGCAAACCTCATACTTGGGAGACTTGAGAGCCTGCTAGGCGGAGAGATCAGGCTTAGAAAGGATCTTGCCGAGCAGGCTTTTAACTCTATGGCCAAAAAGATAGGGGCAAACATGACAGATGTGGCTTCAGCGGCATTGGTGTTGGTCAACCTGCAGATGGCTAGGGCCGTGCATCTGGTCAGCCTTGAAAGAGGATATAACCCAGCTGATTTTGTGTTGATGGCTTTCGGCGGAGCAGGGCCGATGCATGCGGCTGAGCTTGCACAGCAGATAGGCATATCCAAAGTTATCATCCCACCCCATCCAGGACTTTTTTCATCGCTTGGCTTGTTGATGACAGATTTCCGCTACACATTTGTGAGAGGGTTCATAAAGATCCTCTCAGCGGATGGTGACGAATTTTTTGAGAAGGTATTTTCCGAGATGGAGTTGGAGGCGTTTGAACATATTGGGAGAAAGGGTTTTGGAAAAAACGGTGCGATAGTTCTCCGAAGCCTAGACATGCGTTACTACGGTCAAGGCCATGAGCTGGAGGTCAGCGTCAGCAAACCCTTCAATGCAGAGGAGGCAAAAAATTCATTCGAAAACCTACATGAAGCTGTTTACGGATTTAAACACAGCGGAGAAGACGTAGAGGTCACAGCCGCAAGGTTGAACGTCATCATACCAAGGATGAAGGCAGGCTTTGCAAAACCCAAAAATCAAAAAACCAGCGAGAAACCGGTTGAGAGGAAGGTCTATTTCGGAGGAGAATGGCTGGACACGGTAGTCTATTCGAGAGAGTCTCTGCCAGTAGGTTTTTCGTTGGAAGGGCCTGCGATCATCGAAGAATATGATTCGACGACTGTTGTCCCTCCTGGCTGGAGGCTCAAGGTCGACCAGGTAGGCTGCATGGTGATGGAAGCATGAGGATTGAGGTTGAGCTTGTCAAACACAGTCTCGTATACATCTCTGAGGAGATGGGTGTTGCTTTACGGAAGTCAGCCTACTCGCCTAACATAAGGGAGAGGGCTGACCACAGCTGTGCAATACTCGATGCTGAAGGAAGGCTTATAGGCCAAGCCGAGCACATACCAGTCCACATCGGTTCTTTACCATTAGGTCTACGGAACACGCTGAGTTATTTGGAGAAGAAAGGCGTGGAGGTTTCGCCAGGTGACATGTATGTTTTAAACGACCCCTACATCGCCGGAACCCATCTAAACGATATAACAACAATCAGGCCAATTTTTTACAATGGAAAGCTTGTTGCGTATGTAGCCAACAAAGCCCATCACGTCGATGTGGGCGGGATGGATCCGTCAAGCATAACGATAAGGGCTGAGACGCTTCTTCAGGAAGGTTTTGTGATACCGCCTGTCAAGCTTATGGCAAACAACAAGCCCGTTGAGGATGTCATGGAGATCATTAGGGCCAATACACGTATGCCTGAAGTAACGCTAGGAGATTTGAGGGCTCAGATAGCCGCAAACATGATGGGCGAGAGGAAGATATTGGAGCTGATCGAAAAGGTTTCCTACCCTGTTTTCATAGATGCCGTTGAAGAGATTCTCGACAGGACAAACAGAGCTGTACTGTCTGAGCTTTCCAAGATGCCCAATGGGAAAGGTGTTGGAGAGGATTTTCTCGAGCTTGATGATAGGGACGTTGTTATTAGGGCTGAGGTTAAGATTGGGGATGACGGTTTTCATGTATGCTTTGAGGGGACGGATAAGCAAGTGGATAAACCTTTAAACGCTGTGCTAGGTGTTACAACAGCCGCCACAACCTACACGATGAGAACCCTGCTAAGCCATGATGTTTTGCTTAACGACGGCTTTCTCCGCACAATTTCAATTGATGCACCGTTAGGTACAGTTGTCAACCCTGTGAAGCCAGCACCGGTAGCAGCGGGAAACCTTGAAACCAGCCAGCGAATAGTCGACGTCCTCTACAAAGCACTCTCTCAAATAATGCCCGACAGGGTTCCTGCGGCCAGCAACGGTAGCATGAACAACTTGATGATGGGCGGGATAAATCCTAAAACAGGTAAGTTATGGGCCTTCTACGAAACGATAGGAGGAGGAGGTGGTGCAAGGCCTGGAGTAGACGGTGTTGATGGAATTCACTGCCACATGACCAATACCCTTAACACACCGATAGAGGTAATAGAACATTACTATCCTGTCATGTTTCAGTCCTACAAGCTGAGAGATGGGAGTGGTGGCGTTGGGCGATGGCGTGGAGGCATGGGTATAGAGAGGAGCCTTACCGCTCTCGCCAAAGTACATGTTGCTGTTTTTGGTGAAAGGTCTAGGCATAGGCCATGGGGTTTGATGGGTGGAGGAGATGGCGCACCAAGCGAATATCTAGTAAGAAAAGCTAGCGGCGAAATGGTTAAGCTGAGGTCTAAGGATGTTACGGTGCTTATGCCAGGCGATACTTTGATTATCAGAACAGCGGGGGGAGGAGGCTACGGAAAGCTTGATATTGACTAGAGAGGCGGGTCGGATAGGTTTGTCTAGCCAACTCAACGCTTCCTATTCAAAGACGCAGCGGTTAGCTAGATAAGGTTTTCAACTATGACTGCTAACATGATTATGAAGAGCTGTGGGCTTGTCAGCTTAAACAAAATATAGGCTGCTTTTCTTGTCGGTTTGACCATCAAAGCTAGCGATGGAAAAGCTATGGTAGCACCGCTCAACGCAGCAGCCAGCAGATAAATCAACCCATATTTTTCAGGGTAGAGGAAGTAGAGTAAAAAGGTGAAGAGGATGTAGAGTATGGTTGTGGAGGCTATGCAGCGTATGGCCGTCGACTCTGAGGTGACTACTGGAAGCATGGGAACATTGGCCCTTCTGTAGTCTTCCTTGTAGATGAGTGCGAGGCTCCAGATATGCGGCGGGATCCACAGAACTATGAGGGCGGAAAGTATCCATGCCTCAACGGTTGGCCAGAAGCTTACTGCTGTATAACCCCCCATCAAAGGGGCTCCGCCAGCATAGCTTCCCATTATTATGCTTAAAGGCGTACGTTTCTTAGCCCATAGAATATAGACAACGAGATAGTTGAACATACCTGTAACTATGAAGAAGAAAGTCATCAGATTTATCGAGAAGGCAATAACCAGCGAGGCGGCCATCAACGTCAAGCCAAATGCTAGGGCCTTCCACTCAGGCTTTATAAGGCCTTGCGGCAGAACCCTACGGGATGTTCTCTTCATAACTTTGTCAAGAGACCTTTCCAGATAATTTGATGTGGCTTCTGTTCCTGCTACGGCTAATGTCATTGAAAGCATCGTGACTGCGAATAGGGTTGGGTCTGGTAGACCCCCTGCCGCCGCGATTACTCCAGCGGCGCAGGTAAAGGAAAGAAGCCACCAGACATGGGGTTTTGTAAGAAGAAGATAGATCTTGACAGTTTGTAGAGATGTAGAGAGACCTGTCATCGCCTTAGATAGTATTTGTATCCTCCTCTTAATCCTGTTCTACCCAAAATGTTTCTGTCATAGAGTATTCCGAGGGCTTGGCTTACTTTCCTACTCTGAAACTGGATGTTGACCAGCTCTTTTATCCTCTGCCTCACCTCTGCAGTTGAACGTGGCTTGTCGAAGAAATCCGACGGTATGAGTTTTTCCTCAAGGATCTTCAATATTTCAACGGTTTCTGATTTTCCCCTTCTCTTTGAGGCTTTCATGCTTAGCCGGGATCTTATATTATCCAGAATTGCTTTGGAGAGCTCTAGCAAGTCGTCGACGTGGGCCAAAGCCTCTTCCTTTGACGCGGCCTCATACGAGATCTCCACATCGCCAGCCCCGTAGGTGATTATATACTTCGGCATAGTTTTAACAGGTTTCAGTTATTTTAAAACTTTCTGAGCCATCGTTGCAAGCCCGATGATTACTGTTTTTGTGAGTTTGATTACACAATTTCAGCATGGTGAGATTAATCGCCTTGGGCATAGAGCTGATGGCCTTCGAAGAAAAGGTAAAGATGGATAATAACGACTTGTATTTAATTGACTTCCTTCATGATCATTATGCTGAATGGGGATGTCCTCCACAGCAATTAAAGAGCTGGAGTTATTCACAATGATAAGATTAGAGAGGTGTTGAGGCTTGTGAATACTCAGGGTTTGGTTAAGGCCAACCAACCTCCTTATTCTTACATCTTCTTGATGAAGTAATGTTTGTTGATGAGCGGTGGAGAGCCGTTAAGGACAAATACTAGTGTAATAATATAAAAGTACTGTGGTAACGTCTTCCAAAGGCTGGGAGAAAAGGCTTTTAAATTGTTTTATTCGCTTCTAAAATGGACACGAAATGGGTAGGGAATTGCTTGTTGTAGAGTCTAGGGTGAGAGAAGCCTTACCGGAGGGGATAAGGCTTAGCGCAGATGCCTTAGAAGGTTTAGACGAGGCCGTAAGAGAGCTGATAGCAAAGGCCGTCAAACGATGCCAAGCAAACGGCAGAAAAACACTGGTCAAGGAAGACTTTTAGACATCCAAGTTCCCTTGTACGGCCTAGCCTATTTTTTAACAGCCTCTACGTTTATTGCTCTAAACCGTGGTTTAAGCCTCTCAATTATCTGTGGTAAAGTGGTGTACTCCATCTCCTCATGACCGAGCCTAGCCGGCTCAAACTCTCCCATGCTTCTCAGAGTTAAAGCAGTTTCAACGGCCTTGGCCCTGACCACGTCCCAGAAGGGGTCTTCAAAGAGGTCTGAAGGCTCTACACCGTCAACGCCCACTAATTTTCCATGGGAGACCTGCCAACCCATAGCAATAACCCTTGGAGGGCCGTCGAAGTAGGAGATGACGTTCTGACCTTTACGGAAGGAGACAGGCATTAAAGGCCCCCTATGCGAACCTCTCATCCAACCTGAGACTATAGGGGGCTGGGCAAAGGCGCTCAGTATCTCACCTACCGCTGGAAAACCTGCCTGCGCCCTCACGATCATAACAGGGTCGTCTTTGCCAACGTATCTCCCAGCTATCAGACTTAGGCGTGTTGTACTGGCCGCTGCGGCAGGCTCGTTATCCGATGCCCTGTAAACCTTTGAGATGGCATATCGCCCAACAGTACCTATCAAGGCTATCAGATCATAAAGCTCTTCAGGTGTTTTGAGGATGACCGACGATGACTCGATGAGGTCAAGTACCTCGAACTTGAAGCCTGCATGAAGTACAGGGTCGATCACCAGCCCGGCTGTGTTGTCGGGTGATGCAAATATTCTATAAAGAGGGAGGTTCCACGCCCCTGGTTCTGTCTTATCTGCTGCAAAGACGATGATAGGATCCGACTTTCTTTCCTCAAACTCTATCTCAGCCACACCTGGACCTAGGCCCTTGACGTTTCCGCTGAAGGCGTCTGAGAGCAGATCTTGACCTGCAGCGTAAAGCTTCAACGGTTTTGCAACTTTCTCTGTGACTTCTTTGAATATGTTCCAGGCGAGGCCGTGGATCTCCTGGTTATCCACACCTCTTGAATGGGTGATGACAAGTATTATGTCGTCCCCACAGTTTGTCACGTATCCGCTGCCTATCAATCCCGTTTCTTCAGACTCTCTAAGCTTTGCCCAAGCCATCTCCATCATTTTTGAATGGGGCCTGTGATGTCCGGCAACACTTCCGACGTCCGCCTTGATCACCGATACTGTCGTTCTCATATGGTTCAAGTTACTTATTACTTGCCTGGTAAAAGGTCTTACGGATACTCCATAATTTGTACGCTGAATAGCCCAGCAACGCAGCCATCAGTATGGCTGAGATCCTTAACGAGGCCAAGCCAACCGGATTATCTAAAACGATCACAGTAACTGTTGTGTCTGATGTGAGCCTGTAGGTTATAGGCGAGAAGCTTTCCGGACTAACCGCTTTTATAACATAGGTTCCAGATGGAAGGAAAAGGCTCCTCTCACCGTTGTCCACTATGACCCGGCCGTTTATATCAACCGTTCTTTGACCTTGGTGTATTGTTCCGTTTGGATAGACAAGCCTTATCAGTAGACTCTGAAGTCTTACGTCTAAAGTGTATGACTCGCCTGGACGCATTTCTACAGATGTTAGATCGACCACCGCCCCTTCAAATTCTAGCCTGACGTCAGCTGTTCTAGTAGGTTTTATGACTGACCCGTTGTCATAGCTGGTTATGGCTAAGCTGTTGATGAAGGCTAAGATGGTCTGCTCCCCCATTTTATATGTACTTGAGTTATCCAGCAGCAGCTTGTATTCTCCAACTAGTTGGTTGTGGAAATTGTCAAAAACCTTCAAAACAGCTAGCGGAGGTACTAGGCTTAAAAACCACACGTTACCTAGCTCGTCCCCCACGACCAATGTATAGTTCTTTCCGAAGGCATCCCAGAAGTCCATCTTAACCGTCCTAGTAAGCCCTTTTATCCGGTTTATTTTTTCAGGGACTATTGTGATTTCACCTTCGTAGACAACCCTGTTGCCCTCAAGGGATATGAGCCGTACTATATGTTGTCCGTAACTAAGCACACGGAGGCCTGAAGGTCCTGCAGCCCCCTCAGCAGGCAAGGTTACAGCGAAGCTCATAGCATCGCCATGTCTTCTTCCCCGAATAACCTGCGACATAACAAGCTGGTCGATCTCAACATAGTATGGTGTACCTTGAAGCCTTCCGCCGTACTTAAGACGGTTGGTTTTTCGAAGGAGGTCAAACCTAAGCAACGTGGCATTCACATCTTCTAACTCTAGTTGGATCACCGAATTGGGCGTAAAAACATTGTTTCCGCCTTGAGCTTCTATGAAGAAGGCATAAGTCTGAGGGGGTGTAGAAACAGTCATCACAACCGCTGAGCCCTCCAGCCTGACATTAACCGTCAAAGACGGCTTGTAGACGGGTCTTTCAACTACGACGGTTAGGTTTTGTCCGTCGTCTGTCGACAAAACCCATTCACCGACGTCTTCCACCGTAAACTTTTTCAAAACCTTAGGGAGGCCATCCTTGACGAACAGTTTGTCAACAAACCCTTGCGGCGATGTGAGGGTTAAATAGCCGTCGCGGCCCATCAACCTAACTATAAGACTTTCGCCAACCCTTACCGAAACAGCTCCACCGTCCAACAGCGGAAGCATCTGCTCGCCCCCAAAACCGATTAGCCAGTATTGGCCAAGACCTTGATCTACATAAACAACGTTTGCCAAAACCAACGAGATGGCTAGCAGCTGGCTAAGCATCTCCGTCACGGGATGCTAAAGCAGCCGAAACCATCAGACCAACCGTAGCTGCCAGAAGGGCCAAGGCCACAAGCGTCTGAGAAACATAAAATGTTAGCGTGCCTAAGGCCATGAAGGCCGTCGCCGCAACTAGGGCTGTTATAAAAGACTTTGTAATTATGGGTTTGGCAATAGATTTTTTTGTTGTGATGATTAGGATGAGGGCAAGAGTCGAAATAGCTGTTAGCGATGAAAGCAGGGTTAACGGCGGCGTCTCTTTAGGTAGAAGGTTAAGCCTATCACGTGAGAGAAATCCCACAAGATTCCTGACAAGATAGAGGGGTACCAATTCAGGCTTTGCATTTCCAGCCGCGACAGCCCCATAGATAAGCAGCGATGTTATATATGCGGAGAAATAGCCTGAAACAATACCCGTAACGCTGCGGCTGCTGTATGAGGCCATAGCTAAAACCAATGGTGAGGCAAGTATGTATCCGGCTGCAAGGCCCATAAAAGGTAAAGCTGAGCCTGTCAAAAGAAGGCCGATCGTGTAGATTGCAGGGATATATACAAGTCCAACAGAAGCCCATTTAGGCCTCTCAGTTGAAGATATGAAAAGCAATGAGGCCATTCCTACCGCAACATAGTAGTTAGAGAGGTCAACCCTAGCAAGCGATATTAAAGAAATCACGATAGGAGGCGATAAGGCTATAAGACGTAGGATACGATCAATCATGTCAAAGCCCTCAACATTCTATGAAGATGTGAGATATGTGGAACCAGTTGATGTACATTAACGGCTGTGATAAATCCCCCGCATTTCTTCAAAGATTGTATCCTCAACATTTCAAGCTCTGTAAGCATTCGCTCAACCTCCCCCTCAGATTTGAGAAGGGGTATGACTATAAAAAGAACGCCGACCCGTCTTCGAACCAACTCATTTAAAGCCTTCATCTGTAAATCATCAACGAAGGCAAAACGGCCCACCATGAATGCTGCATCAAAACCATTCAATTCTTCTGCCTCTTTTATGATGTCGAAGCTTATTCCAGGTTTTATCCGTGTGAGAAAATCCATTAACCCTTCGAAATCACGGCTGCTTCTCACCCTGTATGTTCCTGGCTCGGAGCCGCCCAAGGCTTTTACAGTCACTACGTCCCCTTTCTCTAGCATGGCAAGCGATAAGACAGCTACTGCGGAGATGATAGAATCCATAATGGACGGGTTGCCGATAGTGTTGGAAATAGTGCAATCTATGAGGAAAAGGATCTGCAGCCTATTCAGCCTGTCATATTTTCTGATGTAGATTTCACCATCATCTCTAGCCATCCTACGCCAGTCTATATTCTTCAGAGGAAGACCATCCTCATATTTTGTTATTTCCCTAAAGATGTCGTCGGTACCATATTTGATAGAAGAGCCTGACCCTGATACAGAAAGCGCTTGGACCCTGCGAACGCTCTCCATCAGCTTTGGCTTGTCCATTAAAATAGGTCTCACAAAGATCCTTGCTTCTTTCTGTAAAGTAATGTACCTGCAGCAAATCCCGTAATCATCCGATACTTTGACCATTAAAGGGCCTAAAATGTAGATACCTCTATCCGGCGGTACGACAGCATAACGTAGCTCCACCGATTCGTTTGGTTTGATATATCTCTCGACCGTTGTTAGCCCTTCAACCAGCTGCAACCCCTCAAAACAGTCTATGACTGTTACGTCCAGACCGATGGGTGATCTGTTAGTAACCGATATCTTCACCTCAAACATTTCACGTGGTATAGGATAGTCTACGCTAATACTTCTGTTGAAGGAAAAGTCTGAAGCTTTAATCGGTTTAAGACCTTTTATCGCAATCAATATGTATGAGAAGATGAAGACGGCTATCGCATAGGCCGAAAATGTTAGCGGCGGATAGACTATGAGGGTTGATGTGAGGAACGTTAGGAAGAATATTGTGATGACGAGGCTGAAACCCTCACGGGTCAACATTAGAGGGGCACCTCGACCATGCCGAGATACTCATCCACTAGATTCCTGATAAAACCATAATCGGGCGTTTTCGACAGTCCTGAATACTCCAACCTTGGTTGCAGACGATGGTTAACAACCCTAAAGAAAACTTTCTTAACGTCATCGGGGATTACATAAACTCTCCCGTTAATCGATGCCAGTGCCTTTGAAGCATACAACAATGCTATTTCAGCCCTTGGGCTTGCGCCGATCACGAGCCTTTTATCTTTGCGGCTAAGAGACACAACTTCCACGATGTATTTTATCACGTCAGGAACTACCGTCACTTTCCTTGTCTCCTCAATAGCTAATTTAACCGACTCGTAGTCGACCACAGCTGAGACAGGGATTTCGTCGCCCAAGATATTTTTCATAGCTAGTATTTGCCTCTCTTCTTCAGGTGTTGGATAGGGGATTATTACACGCATCATGAAGCGGTCGAGCTCGGCCTCTGGAAGAGGAAAGGTTCCTTCGAGCTCAATCGGGTTCTGTGTAGCTATCACAAGGAACGGTTCAGGTAGTTTGTATGTAACACCTTCTACAGTCACCTGTCTTTCCTGCATCGCCTCCAGCAACGCCGACTGGCTTCTAGGCGGAGCCCTATTTATCTCGTCTATCAGAACGACGTTGGCGAAAATTGGCCCAGGTCTGAACTCAAGCTCTCCGGATTTTCTGTTAAATACCAACCCTCCGATGATGTCGGACGGAAGTATGTCTGAGGTGAATTGTATCCTTTTAAACGTAAGACCTAACGACATCGCGAACGATTTCGCCAGCAATGTTTTAGCGAGCCCAGGAACCCCCTCCATAATTATGTGGCCGCCTGTCAAGAGGGCTATCAACAGAGATTCGATGGCTTCATACATCCCCACAATAACCTTTTTTATTTCTTCATTGACCCTAGCCGCAATAACGGCTGAGACCGTCTTATGCATGTTTCTTCACCATCGATTCAAACTTTTTCAGAACAATTTTTCTATCTACAGAGCTGCTTTTTTTCCTAATCTGTCTAGCCTTCTTCAAAACGGCTTTATATTTCCTCTGTGACAACAACGTATATAGCAATGCATAGTCGTCTAGATCTTTGAAGACATCCTCCATTGGTTTTTGTCTTTTATTTTTCTCACGGGGCATTAACAATATGGTTATCAGTCCAACGATTGCAAGAAAAACGATAGAGGACAGCAGCCAGTCAACCATACCCGCTCACAATGATCGCCAGCCTTTCAAGGTTTCTTTGAAAACGTTCCAGCTCTTCGGCATTAGGTGTAACGAGGCCGTAACGTACAGGCTCATAGATGGAATACATCTCCGACAAGATCTGCTCGACTCTTTTCGGCAATTTACCGCTTTCTAGAAGCTCTTTCGGCGTAGTTGTTTTACTCATAACGCCAGCTATTTCGCATATTTTTCTAAAGCATGTGATGAAGGTTTGGACAACAGCTGCCGTAACATCTCCCTGCTCAACCATCTTGTTGAAGAGCATAATCTCTTGGCTGAAGTCTTGACCGTTATTCTTCTTCTCGGCAGTTATCGTTGAACGCATCATAGAATATCTTATTAGTACGAGGCTTGTCACCACAGCTGCCAGAAAAATATTAACTGCAATCCAAAACGAAACATCATACAAATATGAATTCATGGCCACATCATCTTCAGCACTTCTTTCTCAACCATATACACTGGAACATAGCTCTCCTCAATTTCTACAACCTGTATCATATCTGGGACCAGAGCATAGGCGGTGAATAATTCGGCTGTCTCTGGAGTTGCCATGTAGGTGAAGGGTCCTTGGTATGGAATTTCTATGTTTCTGAGGTAAGCTGAAACCCCATCTCCGGTGAATATTTTGATGTACTGTTTGAAGTCTAGGTAGGTTAGGTAAGGCCTCCCAACATATATCGTCGCGTTTGGCGGCGCCTCAAACGTTACGAGAACAGCGGATGAGGACGTAGCTGTATCAACCGATACGTTCACGGAGGCTATTTTTAACCTGAATTCTAAATACCGAACTCTCAACTCTGTAACGGGTGCTTCAACGACTATATCTACGCTGTATGTAGGGAGAAGCGAATATGGTGAGCTTATCGTTACAAGGTGTTTGCCGGGAAGTACTGTGAAGAAGGCATATCCGTGGGAATCTGTAAAGCCTATCTTCCTATCAAGCTTCACAACCATCCTTGGCACAGGCACTGCTTGACTTTGGATATTATTGGTAACCGTTATTCTCTCCACTTTTACACGCAACAGATAGGGCCTTGACTGGGATTGGCCGAAAGAAATGTCCAAGGTCGGCATAGTAGGGGCAAAGGGCGGGGTTATCTGGAACAGATTAAATAATAAGACCATTGACAGGGCAACCAGTATAAAAGCTGTTTTCCAACGGTCCAACCACCTACCCTATCGTATGCTTACTCTTATGCTTTTATCAATTTCCCCTTCCTTAAAAAAATGGAGGTAGAGTTTTATATTGTGCAGTCTGTCTCAGGTCCGGCTTGACAGGGGAGGAGTCTGTCTCGGTTGTCGAGGTAAGCCGTCTGGAGCTGCTGGATGACGGGTCGGTTGTGTTCGTCGACGGTGACCTGAACTGGTTTAAGGAAAGAGGTTACGGTGACCCGCGTCCAGACGGGAGATGGGGGTTCAGCCCCGTCGAGACACTCTACTTGATTGAGAACGGTAAGGCCAGGGTCTATAAAGCTGGGAGGGCAATGGAGTTTAACGAGCTCTTAACGTCCTTCATCCAGCGCGAGGGAAATATTTGGAGAGACTATGTCATATACATGGACCTTCGTAAAAGGAGGTATGTTGTTAAAGAGGGGTTTGGGTCTAAACTAAGATTCCGTGTCTTTGAGAGGGGAAAGTATCTTGAGAAGCCCGCCAAATACCTAATCATACCGCTCTATGAGGGTGAGAACATCAAGGTTCAAGAGCTCCTAGACCTCCTAAAATCATGTAGAGCGATGAATAAGGAAGCGGTCGTGGCAGTCTTAGACAGGAGAAACGAGGTTGTTTACTACACCGCATCGCTTGTCGACCTTCGAAACAGATAGTGAGGAACGTTGAGGATAGAGGCATACATATTGATGACAAGGCCTGTAAACAGCCTGATGATGTTTTTTGCCGTAATAGTTGGGGCGGCTATCTCGGGCACATGGATTGTTTCTTTGGATCGATTAGTTCCAGCGCTGCTGACCTCTTATGGGTTGACTGGTTCTTCCATGGTTTTGAACGACTACTTTGACAGGGAGGTTGATGCGGTCAACAACCCGTCGAGGCCCATCCCAGCTGGGTTGGTTTCACCCAGATCAGCGCTAGCCGTATCTTTAGTCACTGCAGGTATAGGACTTGTTTCGTCAGCCATAACATCTTTAGCATGCTTTACCATAGCTGTCATAGCATATGCTACAGCCGTAATTTACAATTGGCGTTTGAAGCAGACAGGCCTTTTAGGAAACATGGCTGTCAGCTTCGCCGTTGTAGCACCTTTCCTCTATGGCGCCGTACTAGCCACAGGTCAGGTACCCAGTAAGTTACTGATTTTCACCTTACTTGCGTTCTTGGCTAACACGGGCAGGGAGATAGTCAAGGGTATGGCAGATGTAGAAGGTGATGCCAAAAGGGGCGTTCGGACTGTTGCAAGAATTTATGGAATTGACAAGGCCGCTTATGCTGGTTCATCTCTTTACTTGGCTGCTGTGGGTTTAAGTCCGCTACCTTATGTGATGAATATTGTCAACCAATACTACCTTGTATTTGTCGCTGTTGCTGATGCTGGTTTCGTCTACTCGGCTACAAAGCTTTTAGTAAACCCCACAGCCGAGGAGGGGCGGCTTCAGAAAAAACTATCCCTTGCATGGATGTTTGCTGCTTTGGTCTCTTTTCTAGCCGGCTCTTTTTAATCATACTTCGGCAAAGACAGTGCAAGGTGCGCTGTCAACATCCTCTATCATCAACGGTGCAACGATAACCTTCTTAAACCTACTTGGTTTACCTAAAAGATCCATATCTTCTATTATCAGGAAGCTTCTGTCTTTCAGGAGCTGTTTATGGGCTTCACGGCCCTCCTCCCGCATCGAGGGGGATGATATAGAGATCATGTCAACTCCTAAGGCCCTTAACCCATGAACAGACCGCAGATAAGCAGCTGCTTCGGCCGACAGGGATGGGCCGTTTTTCATAAACAAAACAGGGTCCTTGTCTCTAAAGACTTGAAAGCCCGTTCTTATCAAGACTATGTCAGAGCTGGCTATACTGTCATGGTATGCTCTCAGTTCGTTTGCGGTTATGAGCTCGCCAGCTCCCTTCGGCAGCTCTATCATTAATGGTTTATGAAAAATTAGTTCATCGGCTTTGTACGAGGCTATTTTTCTGCCAGAAGGGTCGAAATGGTTTGGAGCGTCTACATGTGTACCTAAATGATTTAAAGTTTTTAGGAGAAAGGTGTTGCTATAGTCCCCTTTAGATATCTGTTTGACAGGTATGATCTCGAGCCTATGGCCTTCATCGTAGCAGGGTGTTTTAACCGATAATGTATGAGAAAGTAAAACCCACATGGAAGGTCTACGAAACATCTATTATAATAACCCTTCCCCAACATCTTTGACCGTTAGTGTTAAAGGCTTTTTAAAATGATGGGCAACTTTTAAACGTCCAACCCTTAGAAATGTCAACTTTAATATCGCCATATGATGTCGAATTATGTGGCCTCCGAAGGTGTTCTAAGGCTTGGCTACTGGGCCGCCATGGAGCAATACGACCCGGAAAAACTTTTAGCCCATGCTATACATGCGGAGGCCGTTGGGTTCGACATCATAGTTGCAAGCGACCATTTTCATCCATGGAGCGACAAGGGAGGGCAGGCAGGTTTTCCATGGATCTTCTGCGGAGCTGTTGCTGAAAGAACCAAAAAGGTAGAAGTAGGGACAGCTGTTACGGCCCCTCTGTTCAGGTACCACCCAGCAATAGTTGCGCAGGCCTTCGCCACGCTGAACTATCTCTACCCTGGAAGAATATTCATAACTGTGGGCACAGGACACGCCATGAACGAGTCGCCGCTTGGATATGAATGGCCAGGGTTCAAAGAGAAGGTCCAGAGACTTAAGGAGGCCATTGAAATAATCCAGCTCCTATGGAAAGGCGATTTTGTCGATTATGAGGGGCAGTACTACCGTATAAAGACGGCTAAGCTCTATACAAAACCTAAGACGAAGATTCCGATGTATGTGGCAACCTCTAACGCCGCAGTGGCGGAGATAGCTGGGAGGATGTGTGACGGGATACTGACCAACCCGCGCGGGTTAGAGAGATATCTTGAAATTATCAACGCGTTGGAGAGAGGGGCTAGGAAAGCAGGTAAGGACCCCTCAAAGATGAGCAAATGCCTCGAGTTTAAAGTATCATACGACTACGACTATGATAGGGCGCTCAGATCAGCCATTTTCTGGGCTCCTACAGCCATACCGCGTGAAAAGAGGGAGAGGGTATCAGACCCACGCGTCCTTGAATCAATGGTTGGAAGCGCCGAAATAGAGAAGATAAAACAAACATGGCTGATAACAACAGATGTCGACGATATCTTCAAATCACTTTCCGACTTCCTAAAACTTGGGTTCGACCGTATCTACATCCATAGCGCAAGTCCCAATGAGGAGAGGTTTCTAAATTTACTTGGCCGCGATATACTCCCATGGATGAGGGAGTTCTACGAGCAGATGGGCCGTCCTATACGGCCTGTTCTAGAATAGCTAAGCTGTCACGCTTTGATACCATCGAAGAATATACTCGGGTAGACGGAACCCTTTCTCCTCAAGTTTTTCGACAAGCAGTATAGGCAGAGGGCTTAACGCAAAGGCTGCGTAGATGTAGAACCTATTAGGCCTCCCAACCTCAGACTTTGTTGGTATTTCTAACACAGTGTCGGCCATCGAGGCTATCGTGCTATCTGCGTTTCCAACCACGGCTGCCAGCTGCCCTCCCATTCGTTTAAAGTTCTTACACCAAGCAGCGACGATTTCTGTCTCGCCGCTGCTTGAAATGACGATTAGGAGGTCACCTTGGCGAGGAGCTGGTGTGCTGGATTCTCTTGCGACGTAGAAATGGTCGCCTATAGCTCTTTTTATATGTCCGATCCTCACAGCGGTCATCCTAGCAACCTCATAGCTGCTTCCAAGACCTGCGAAGAAGACTGTGCTCCGTGTCTGCAACCTTCCTGTAACGAACTCATAAAATTCGGAGGATACGCTTCTGTCAACGATTTTTGCAGCCTCTAAACAGACCTCCTTAGCATATTCGTATGCCTTTATTGGAAGGGTTCTGTCGTGGAGAGCTTCTGCTATGGCGTGAAGGACAACGCCGCTTCCAAGGATGAATGTGTCCTCCATTATGCCCACGTCCCTGAAGACCTTTGCCTCCTCTGCTCCTTGTACCTCTTCCCTTCCCATCAGCTTAAGAACACTTCCATACTTTGATGCAATCTTAGCCAACGGTGATTCGGTATCTGATGTTATCAGATCTATCGTGTAGTCGCGATGGTTCCCTGTTTTACCTATGTAGGACGCAAGGTTTTGAGCATCGACTAAAGGGGTCATAGACCTTCCTGAACCTGAGTTGATAAGTAGAGAGACGCGTCCAAACCTTTGCTTGAGTATCGGGGCGGCATCGCTCATTTCGCGGCCTGGGAAACCTATATCCCCGCGGTCAACAACTATTTTTCCATACCGCATCTTGGCCATCTCGCTGGCAGCTATGCTCAAAGCACCTTTAGACCTTCCTTCACCCAAGGGGATTATGACCCCGGCAGACTGAATGTTATGGAGAAGACGTTCAAGCTCATCTAGGTTTATGCTGCTAACGTTGTGGAAAATCTTATTTATATATCCGAGGCTACAAATCGTCTCGGTCAAATCCACCAAACCAAACCACTTAACCCGAGGATAAAAGCATAAACAACGAAAAACACTATAAAAGACCAAATGTGTAGCTAATTTAGGCGGGGGTAGCCAAGCCTGGTCAACGGCGCAGGGTTCAGGCCCCTGTCCCGAAGAGGGATATACTGGGCAGAAGGGGTTCGTGGGTTCAAATCCCACCCCCCGCATTGACCTCCTTTGCAACTTTGTTAGTTTAGAGGATAGGGGGATTGAGGTCAAAGCAGAACAACATTATTGAACATAAACTCAAAAACACGGCCACCGCTGATCCTCTTCTTATAGATCAAACCTAGTGGTGTAAGAGGCTTGAAGTACTGTAAGCCAGCAATCGAGTTTGAGATGGTTAGCGTTGAGAAGGGGATTACTGGTTTTAGTAGAAGCTACTTCAGCAGGGATTTCGCAGAGAAGATAGGCTCGATCCTACAAGAAATTAGTGGAGAGTTATCCCAACTTAGTCCTTGATTTCATGCCCATCTATTGGGCTGAAGATAACATGAGCAGGTTGAGGTTATAAAGATCAGGGAGGCCAAAGGGGACTATTCTCACCATCTCTTTATCTCCGACTTAAAGCAGTTAAAGTCATGGATTAATAAGGTTTAACTAACCTTCCTTAATCTTATTAACTATTACATCGAAGAGATGTCTTGCAACCTCTCTCTTCGATGTAAGTGGGATGTGGACGACTTTCCTGTCTACGTCTACTATGAAGACTTCGTTAGTATCGTATCCAAAGCCGACACCCTTTCTTCCGACATCATTTACAGCAACGAGATCTGCTCTTGCCTTCTTCAGCCTCTCATATGCGCTCTGAATAAGTTCTTCGTCTGACAGGTTGTACTCTGCCCTGAATGCGACGAGAAATGTATCAGGGCTAATATCCTTTACTACATCGATGATCTTTGGCGTTGGCCTCAATTTTAACAATAGCTCCTTTTCTACGCTAGTCGGAACTTTATACTCGTATTGCTTCTCTGGTGTCCAATCTGCTGCAGCTGCGGCTGCAACCATAATGTCGTACTTCTCCGATTTTAACTCGGAAACCACAGCCTGATACATTTCCTGTGTAGTCTCAACGGCAATCCTTTTGATATTTATCTGAGGAATCGCTACAGTTGGGCCATGGATCAAAGTTACTTCGGCTCCTCTTGAGAGCGCCTCCTCGGCCAAGGCTATACCCATCTTACCAGAGCTTCTATTTGTGATAACTCTGATCGGATCTATGTATTCCAACGTTGGCCCTGCTGTGACCAGGACCCTCTTGCCAGCCAGATCCTTCCTAGCAGTAAGTCTACGGATAACCGCCTCCACTATCTCCTTGGTTTCAGCCATCTTAGCCTTCCCCTCCTCTATCCTCGGTCCAATAAATTCGATACCAAGGGAATTGAGCTTCCTGATGTTCTCTGCTACTATAGGGTTGCGGTATAGAGGCTCGTGCATAGCTGGTACGATCATCACCGGTACAGCTGAGCCCAGTGCTGTTGAAACTACCGTTGTGACCGGTGTATCGTCTATTCCGCAGGCTATTTTGCTGATAGTATTAGCTGTAGCCGGTGCCACTAAGATAAGGTCAGCTTTATCAGCCTCCCCGCCGACCAGCATTACATGCTCGATCTTCCCGGTAAGCTCCGTTACAACAGGATTTCCTGTGGCCCACTCCATTAGGTATGGGTGGATTATCTTCTGAGCCATAGCAGACATAACAGCATAGACCTCTGCGCCGTGCCGCATAAGCTCACGAGCAATCTCTGGACATTTAACCGCGGCCACGCTACCGGTTATACATAGGACTATTTTACGCCCCTTCAATAGGCTTGACTCAGATCCTATAATGTCCTTTGATGGATGGATGTGGGGCAAACCCTATACTATGGTTAAATTGTTACGCGTCCTACATATAGTTGGCGTATATCCTCCAAGTATCGCCAGCGCCTTCTAACAATCTCTATCCTGTTAAGGTCCAGCTCGGCTTGAGCAACTTTTTCCTCCTCTCCAGCATCTAATATAATCTCTCCATCCGGTGCTGCAACGACGCTATGCCCTCTTACCAACCGTCCATCAGGATAGAGTGTGTTTGTGTTATTAGCAAAGACGTAGAAGAGTGTGTTTTCGGCAGCCCTAGCTGCCGAGATATGCTTCCACAACTCAACTCGGTTTTGAGGGATATTTGAGGGGTTGAAGATGATCTGGGCGCCATTTAAAGCTAAGCTTCTAGCGAGCTCTGGATATAGGGCATCAACGCAGATCAATATACCAATATTGACGCCGTCGACTTTAAAGACAGGGGAAGTTTCTCCAGGGCTGACGAATTCTCTCTCGTTAAATACTGCCGACGGAAAACGCTTATCATAGAAACCGATAACCTCCCCATCCCTATTAATTACATGGCATGTGTCGAAGACCTTTCCTCCACGACGGGTAAATAGACCTCCAGATAAGAGTATGTAGCCTCTTTTAGCAGCACACTCACACAAACGTCGAAGAAGCCGTTCACACTCCTCCTCTTCTATAATACCTCCACCAGTCCAAGCCTCTGGAAGACAAACGACGTCAACATCCTTTATCCCCGAGAGGATTGAAAGCATACGCTCAACGTTATCAGATCTCGACTCGCCACGTCCAAATTGAACAATAGCTATTCGAAAATTTTTCTGAAGGCTACTCACACCTCCTTCCACATCAAACGTCAGCCCCTTATTAATTAACATGTTCATTTATCCATAGAGTAGGTGTTAAGTCATTAGGGAGCCAAAATCTGTCCTAGCATTAGACAAAAGAAGGGGCCCTTCTTCAATGTGCAGCTTCCATAAGCTTCGGAGCTTCCCCTCTTGACTTCATCCTAACGTACCGATCTCCCTCCCGCTTACCTTTCCTAGAAATTTCCCTTTATCTTGCATCATTATCTCGACAACGTTAAAAAGATAGAGGCCTGTTTGGAGCATAAGAGCCCTTCTATAATTTTCCTCCGTCTCTATTTGTGACAGCTTCAGAGAATATTTGGGATCTTTTCTCCGTAGGTTAAGACTTGATGAAGGCAAGGCCAGATAGATATATAAAGGAAGAGTCATCTGTGAACGACGTCCCTGCCCTGAGCTTATATGGTGTTGATGGGAGTTGTTGTAGGCTGCGAGGCTGGAGATTCTTATAGGGGCTCCACTCGAAGGATATGTCTGCTTTAAGAGCTATTAACGGAGGTATGGACATCGTGTAGCTGGTCTTGACGCTTAGAATCTGGCCCTTCCGAATAGGTGAGGCCATCCTCTTCCCTACAAGGCCGTCTATTCGCAGCCCCATCTCCTCAGTTTTAAGCGCCACCCGCATAGTTTCTAGAGGTATTGCTATGTAGCCGCCAAATGCAGTTTAGGCATGGTTTTATGTTGCCCCACGGTAGCTCTGCTATGTTGCTGAGCGGAAAGGGATGCATAATCATAGGTGCATCTGGGGACGTGGGGAGGGAAACCGCCATGGCCTTTGCGAGGGAGGGGGGCCGGCTCTTACTTGTGGCTAGGCGGGGAGAGATCCTGAAACAGCTAGAGGATAGATGTAGATCGCTTGGGGCTGAGGCGTATTCCATCTCTCTAGATATATCGAGGCCAGGCTCAGCAGAGGAGGTAGTTACCAGTGCGCTAGAGAAGCTTGGACGCATAGACGTCATAGTCAACTACGCCGGCTATGACTTTATCCCTTCTCTATGGTTCAAAAGCGTAGCGGAGATATCACGGCAGGAGCTCGAAGAGGTTTTCAAGGTTGACTTCTTCTCGGCGTTTGAGCTCGTGAAGGCTGCTTTACCAGCGATGAGGAAGGGTGGGGGTGGGGTCATAATTCTCACTACCTCTACACCAGCGCTATCTTGGCACAGATATGGCTCGGCGTACTCGATGGCTAAGCTAGCAGTTACAGCGCTGGCTAGGAGTATAGCGGCCGAGTATGAGACCTACCGCGTGAGAGCGTATGCGCTAGCACTGGGAAACATAGCGAGTAGAGCTACATTTGAAGCTCTAACAGAAGAGGAGCGCCAGCGCCTAGCCGATGAGTCGCCTATGAAGAGGTGGGGGAGGCCGGATGAGGTGGCCTCGGTGGCGCTCGCCTTAGCTTCTGACCTATTCAGCTTCGTGAATGGTCAGGTCATAGTAGTTGATGGAGGAACACTAATGCTCGGCTAGCTAGAGCCGATAGCCACCATATGTTTAGTGTTGACCGTCAAGTATGTGTGAACGGCAATCCCGTTGAGAGCCAATGCTACAGGATGTCCAAGCCTGGTTGTAAGGCTTAGAATAGGCGTAGATCGAGCCGGCCTCAATTGATGAGCATGCTATAGTCTCAGCGCTTGAGTAACTATAGGTACATCCTTCAAACGTGCGGTTCGATGTTTTGTGAACCTACAGCCAGAGAGGAGTATACATGCGAGCCGAAGCTACAAGTCTATACTAAATGCTGTAGCTGAGGTGCCGTCGGAGGGCTGTGGGTTTACGCGGTCGCTATGGTGATTGCGGATAGGGAGGCTGCAATGATAGCGGCCACGTTCAATGAGGCTAAGACTCGGAAGACTCGAAGAGCTAGGTCTAAGTTCGACCAGGCAACGGGCAGGCTTGAAGAGATGAAGTCAAGGGGAGTCGCATACTTAGCCCTCATATATTTTCTCAGGAGGGCTGGTGCGTGTGCTGTGAGCTCATAGGGTTATTCATTTCGATCTTCTGGCCTGAGGGCTCTGGGAAATCGACTCAAGTAAAGGACTTTGGCGGGTTACTTAAGGGTGCACGGCTTTAAAGTTAAGGTGGTTTGGATCGAATCCTACCATATGGTGGTTGTGTCATATCCAGGAATTTACGCTAGACTCTCGCCTACTATGTGAGCTAAACACTAGCAAACGATCATCAGCATTGATGCAATAAGCAAGGATTCCACAAGCAGTTGGGTATGGCTGGATAGAATTCGTAAGCCTCTTCCAAAAGCTCATCTACCGCTGTTGGTGAGGCAGGGAGGTGATAGCTGAAAGATATTTGATCGATTCGATAACCTCGATAGCTTATGCTGAATGGTCACGATTTTGCTTCAAGCTTTATGGCCAGGCCCATGCTATGCTTAATTCTGAAGAACTCCATTTAGCTTGACTTAAACTTATTAAGATACTTGAGAATAACTACGCTAACTAGGCGTCATAGAAACTGCCACAATATAAGGAATTTACCTGTTGCTGATTGTAGCGTCAGGAAAGGATGGTGTTTAAGGATTGGTGATCTCTCCAGCGAGGCCTCCAACTGAGCTCAGGCTATTTAAAGCGTTATCTGGACACTGCCCCTCCCAAGAGACAAAACCCTGAAAGCCGCTAAAACGTGGCTCAAAGCATGGAAGACATCAACCTAGTCAGACACCACATGGCACTCCGAAACTCACCATATAACCCAAGCCAAGAACTAGAGCCACATAAAATACCCACAAGCCAATAAGGAGATGAAACCTTAGTTGACAGCACAAAAAAGCACTTTAAACAGCCTATACGTTGCTTTGAAGGCCCTTACCCTCTTTATTTGGCTTACCCTTTATCTTTTTCTACACGTCCGCCAGATATGAGTGTGCCAAAATTCTTAACAAGCCCTCTCCAGCCAGACTGTCTAGCGACCTTTAAGGCCGTCTCCCAGTCAACCCGCAGCAGGATCACCGTTACAACCACCATAGCTACAACGGCCACGATGAAAGAGGTTATTGAAGACTCTCCGAGAAACAGATCTGCATAATAGAAGTATGTGCCTCCCATATATGCCACGGCCGTCGAGAGTATCAGCTTGCCAAGGGTATTGGCCAGCAGGAAGCGCCAGAAGGCCAATTTAACCATTCCAGCTGGGATGAAATATACATCGTCGGGGATAGGTGTTAAGGCGAAGATAAAGACACCAATTTCACCGTATCTCCCGATGAGTTCCCTCAAAGCATCCATCCTGTTCTTGGTTTCTTTTCTTAGTAAACTATAGCCAAGCCTTCCGAAAAAATATGAGGTTACCTTGCCGAAAGAGCCGCCTAACCCAGCTGCTATACCAAGGACTAAAGGATCGATTGTTTTGCTGAGTAAGACAACTACGAATAGATACGGAAGGGGTAGAAAAGGAACTACGCTGCCCATTAGGGAAATTATGAAAACACCAAAAGGACCATATGTTGTAGCCAGTTCTTGAAACCAGTTCAAGTCTTTCCCAGAGAAGCGAGCTCGTCGGCTATTAAAACTTCACCAAGCCGTTTAAGCTCGTTGAGCTTCTCGTATGTTTTTGCCTCCACAGACATCTTTATCTGGGGCATTGTGTTAGACGCCCTTATGAGTATCCAGCCGTCTGGTCCATAGGCTTTTACCCCGTCCAAGTTACTTATCTTATAACCCATTCTTACAAGCCGTTGACCTATTTTTTCAACCACACTGAATTTGTGCTCGTCAGGACATTCATAGACAAGTATAGGGGTTGTTGGATAAGTAGGTATCTCATCTACGTGGCTTGATAATGGCCGGCCTGTTGAGTGAATCAGCTCGGCCATCTTTAACGTTGCATACAAAGCGTCGTCATCACCATTAAGCTCTCCAAAGTAGATATGGTTGCTCTTCTCTCCTCCCAATACAGCCCCAAGCTCTCTAACCTTTCGATGGAGAAAAGCCCGGCCGACCTTCCATTCAAACGGTTTGAAACCCATCCTCTCGGCAACCTCCTTCAACGCTGTTGATGAGTTTACGTCGTATACGACTATGCCTTTTGTCTTGATGGTCTTTAATAAAACCGCCATGGCTACGTCCCCGTCGAGGGCCCTCCCCTTGTCGTCCACGAAGACAGCACGGTCAGCATCACCGTCAAAGGCCACACCCATGTTAAAACCTTCGTCGACGACCAGCTTCTTCAGTGGCTGTATGTTTTTTTCAGTTGGTTCAGGGTCATGTCCTCTGAAGTATCCATCTGGATTATCGTTTAATGCTTTAAACGCTATCCCTAGCTTTTCAAGCACTTTTGGAAAAACTAGTGAAGCTGCCCCATCGCTAAAATCAACAGCTATCTTTAGACCGTCTAGCCTGTTGAAAGTTTTTGTTAAGTGGGTGATGTAAGGCTGAAGCAGGTCAACCTTCATCACGGTACCTTTATCCCTTGAAACAGGCCCGTATTTTTCCTCAAGCACCATCTCACGTATTTTCTCCATCCCAGCACCTTCGGAAACGGTTTCACCGTTTCCCAGAAACATTTTGAAGCCGTTCCAATCACGTGGGTTATGGCTGGCCGTAACCATAACGCCGCCGGACGTTTTGAAATGACGTGCCCCGAAATAGCATGCGGGCGTTGTGCATATACCTGCATCCAAGACATCTACGCCCGATTCTGTCAGGCCATCTATCAAAGCCTTTGAGAGGCCTCGTCCGCTGAGCCTTACGTCCCTGCAAACTATAACCGTACCGCCAACGAACCTTCCGAAAGCCATCCCTATCCTATAAGCAATTTCTTCGTCAAGGTCTTGACCGTAGATACCTCTGACATCGTAGGCTCTAAATATATGTGGTGATGGCTTCAAGCGCTCCACCTCTTCTTAACTGCTTCATCACTTAGGCCTTTGATTTTAAGCCCTGCGTCCTTTATGGAGTACCTCCTGTTAATCTCTATCAGAAACCTTGTAAAGGCCTCACCATACCTCGAGTTTTTCAGCGGGCCACCGTCGACTGGGCGTAGACCTTCAACACAATATAAAAGCTTGGCCACGGCCCTCTTCTCATCTAAACCGTCTCCAAAAATAAAAGTGTCAACGTCGACAGGTCTATTAAGGTCCTTCATTATTGATGCGGCTACGGTGTGGAGGGCTGACACAACTTTCACGTGGGATGGGAGGCGGCTGGCTAAGAACTCGGCTGCAGAAACCTCTCTTTCCTGCATGGGTACTATGCAGGAAACAACTATGCAGTCTTTTTTAAATTGTGGGGCTACATCGTTGGCTATTTCTTCGATGGCTCCATAGGGTATAGTGAAGAAAACAAACCGACAGTCATGAACGGCTTCTCGGTTAACACGCCCCTCAACCTTAACATCGCCAACCATCTCTGTCAATCTCTGAGCCGCTTGAGCAGCTTTTTCACCCTTCCTTGAGCCAATTACAACCTCTACACCAGCTTTGGCTAGTCTTAACGCAAGCCCGAACCCCAGATCACCTGTGCCCCCGATTATAGAAACTTTCACCAAGCGTCTCGCCATCGATTAGAGCTTTAAAAATATTTAAATGATATAGCTTTGAGGTGCCTATACAGTTGATTGCTCGCCATCTCTTAAACCCCAACCTCTTTCTAACACATTCCAGTATAGCAATGCCCAACTTTTCCGCTCTTCTGGCTGAAGATATTTAGCCATCGTTTCAGCCGCCTTCCTAGATGCCTACTTAACAACTCTAGGCCGGCCTCTTTTTACAACAACCTAAAGGGAGTATCAAAACAAGATGTGTACCAGTGGATTAGGCTTAAAAAGGAGCTTTTGTGCTTTTTTAAGGTATGGACGATACATTATCCGCTGTGGCTATTCTTTTCATTTTGATGGGTTTGGCAGGTATATTCATCCCTTTCTTGGGTATTTCTGAGACCATGAGGCCGTTGGCTGAGTTTGCAGGATTTGTGCTAGCTTTGGGTGTAGTCATGCTTCCAATAGGGTTGTTTAGAGGGGGCCTTCCACCGCTACGCAGCGGTAAAACATATTTTTTAACATCATTGGGGATCGCGTTGATCTCGTTTGTACTGGTTTCCGCAGCGCTCCAGTTGGGCCCCTTCGCTAAAATAGAAAAAGTCGGTGCCATCGGCCCAACACCCTTCAACGTGACGATAGTTATACTTCCAGGCTCCTTCGACCCTACAGCAACAGAGACATATTCACCTGCAAACGTTAGGGTTCTCGCTGGCTACAACAGCACAGTTATATGGATTAACTTAGATATCGCAGCCCACACCGTTACTTCAGACCAAGGATTCTTCGACTCAGGGTTGTTCGGACCTGGTGAGAAATGGATCTTCACCTTTGCAAGAGCAGGTGTATACAGGTATTACTGCGTACCCCATCCGTGGATGGTTGGGACAGTGACCGTGGTGGAAGGCCCTATACCATAAACTGATGGTTAAACGGCTGAGATCAAGCATCCACGTAGATAGGTTTTCTCAGCAGCCACAACCTCTACATCTACGAACCTGCCCAGCAAATTTTTCCTCGTGTTTAACACTATCGGCCTGTAGGCATGGTTCCTGGCCACCATCTCCCCATGCTTACCAACTTCATCAACCAATGCTCTACCCGTCCAACCGATCCATCTCTCGTTCATTTTTAACTGCTGCTCAGCCACCAATTTTTTTAGGATGGCCACACGCTCCGCTACCACCGAAGGCGGTAGAGTCTTCAACCTCTCAGCTGCTGTATTCGGACGGGGAAAATATCGTGAGATATTAACCACATGAGGTTTTGTCCTTTCGATAAGCTTCAAAGTCTGTTCAAAATCGTCTTCGGTCTCAGTAGGATATCCAACTATCACATCTGTTGCAAGCGACAGCTCAGGGATCAGCTCCTTAAATTTATCCACTATTTTTAGAAATAGATTTGATGTGTATCCTCTGTTCATTTCCCGCAAGACTTTGTCGGAGCCTGATTGTACAGGCAGGTGGAGGAACTTGAATATCTTCTCTCCCTGGAATGCCTTTACAAGCTTATCGAGGATTGGGTTAAGATATATTGGGTTCATCATGCCGACGCGTACGTAGAAATCACCTTCTACGCCGTTAACAGCTTCGAGGAGTTCTGGAAGAAGGTTTCTCCCAGACTCCATGCCGTAGCTTCCCATGTCTTGGCTGGTCAGCCATATCTCCCTACATCCCTCCTCTAAGCTTCTCCGCACTTCTTCGACAACAAGCCTGACAGGATAGCTCCCAAAACCTGGCCTGGTGTTTGGAACGATGCAGAAGCTGCACCTACTCCATCTACATCCCTCCGAGACTGGTATTATTGAGACCACCGGGTTACGTCTTAACCTCGGGAGGCCCAGCTTTATCCCTCCTTCCCCGTTGAAGTGCTGGCCCTCAATCACCGAAGAAATTTCAGTAATATTTCGAGGAGGTATAAGTATGGCTTCTGGAGCAGCCCTCTTTATTCTTTCAGGTTCACCGGTCACCATACATCCCGCGACGACAAGCCTACTACCTCTATCGGCAAACCTCCTAACCCTATACACCATCCTATCTGCTGTTGGCTTCTTAACTGCACAGGTAACTAAGACAACATAGTCGGCCTCCTCAGGGCTGTCGACGACCTCATAACCACGGCTTTTTAAAAGGCCCAACGCTATCTCTCCGTCCGCTTGGTTGGCTGAACAGCCGTAGACCTCAGCGTAAACCTTTCCACCCATTACTATGGAGAAAGAATACTGCCTGTTAAAAAGGTCGATGTAGCATGTTAACCCATTAATTTAACTCTGCGGCTACCCTCTCAAATCCAAGCCTAGAAATATTCGCTAGCTCGGCCATAGCCCTGCTGACCCCTAAATCTTCGACGAAAAGCTTTCCAACAGCTTTTATCGTTTCCCTCCTCTCCCATGGGAAAACAATCCATGCGTCGGTTGATTCTACAGAATAATCTGGCTTGATACTGCTCCAAGGCTTTACCAGAAGTGTTGCTGTTTTAACGATGTTAGGCCGCCGCGGCTTCAACACGTTATTGATTGCCGCTAATAATGTTGATCCGGTGTCGACAACATCGTCGACAAGCAAAACGTTCCTGTCTTTAAGCTCAGTCAACTGAAGGTCATGGTAAATTTTTAACGTGCCACTAACGGTTCCCGTATACGACTTACAGCCGACAACATAGATTTCCCTAACGTTGAGGAGGTCCGAGAGCAGGTTGGCCACAATAACACCCCCTCTCAAAACGCCGACCAATGTATCGACAGGATATCTATCCGCAGTTATTTTTGCTTCCAGAATATCAACGTATCTCTCAATATCGCTCCAGCCCAGTATGAGGAATTTCCTTCCACCAACAGTTTTGATTTCCATGCCAACTTATCTTACTGGACGAATTTTAATTATCTGGAAAGAAAGAAAAGGGGAGAGATGGAAGGTATATAGATGCCCCTCCGCTAAATATTGTGGCAAATACTCTTCGGAGCAGGATCAGCCCGGTGAGAAATTTATGATACGGAGCTTGTTGAAGGGTTTATCCAGCCGACTACTGCTCTAAAGGTATGGGAAAAGGTTATAGAAAGAGAATGGCGCAATAAGCCATTCCTAAGGACTATAGTTATGAAACTGAACAGACAAGGAAAGCATCCAGAGGAGGTCAAGCCATGTATAAATCATAAAAGAACATCCAGGCCAAAGAAATATTCAACATAAGACCTAAATAAAAGTTGTCAACACCAAGCGCATAGTTAGAAAATAGTTGAAGAGGCTACTATGCGCAAAAGCATTTCCGTAAAGCTAAGCAGTTGGGTCGCTGTATGTCCTTATATTTTAAAGACCGTTCCTCTTTCTGGTGCGACGGCTTCTACGCCGAGCTCGGAAACAGCCCAGCTGGCAAGGGATTTGCACTGCTCGGGCTCCCCGTGTAGGGTGAAGATCCTAGCATTTGTCCCTATTTTGCGTAAATATTCATGTAGCTGAGTTTTTCCAGCATGCCCCGAAAACCTGAACTGTTTGACCATACAGTTGGCCGGCTTGTCAATATCATCGACGATGAGGCGGCCTTTGCTGAGGAGCGTTTCCCCAGGCGTTCCTGGAACCTGGAAGCTCGGCAGAAAGATGGCTGACCTCCGATCACCAACTATTTCAGGAGCATAGTAGAGGGCCGGGCCTCCTTTTAGCATTCCAGCAGGTGTCACGATCACTCCCGGTTCTGATAGAGCGTTAATCCTATCTTTTCTACCGTTGACGAACCTAGTTTTTCGACTGGCTTTTTCAAGAAGGTCAGCCCCATTTACAAATCTTTTATCGGAGAGGTAAAACTCCATGGTTTTCCTAGCCATGCCGTCAAGCCAAACAGGATACCTAAAGTTGTGAGCCGCCAGTATACAGAGAACTTCTTGAGCACGGCCGACAGAGAAGGCTGGGATAAGAACTCTTCCACCGTTTTCCACAACCTCACGGCACTCTCTAATGAATTCCTTCTCAAGCTCAAGCCTAGGCCTATGGTCTTCATGGGCATAGGTCGACTCTATAATCACCGCGTCAACGTCACCTACAGCTATATCTGCACCGTCGAGTAGACGTGTTTTGATGGTTGTAAAATCACCTGTATAAACTAGTGTTTTGTCTGCGTTGACTATGACCTGAGCGCTTCCAGGTATATGACCGGCATCAACCAACTCTATCTCAACTTCACCGACTTGGAAGGGCTCCCTGTAGAAAACGGTTTTTGTGTTCCGGAGCATTTTCTCCAACTCATTTCTTTCAAAGACCAAATATTTGCCTGAGAGTTTGATGAAGTCTTGGATGAGGAGGTCTGCTGTGATTTTTGTCATCGATGTAGCATATGTTTTTGGAGTATGGCTTATGTAGAGCATGGGTAGGGCTCCTGAATGGTCTAGATGTGAATGGGTTAGGATGGCGGCGTTTATTTTACGTGTCTCCAGCGGAAGCGGAAACTCAGGATGATCGTTTAGCATCACCCCATAGTCTAGAAGGATTTTAGTGTTTTTGTAGGAGACAAGGATGGCTGACCTACCGACCTCTAAACACCCGCCTAGGAAACTTACCTCCATCGCCTGGCCACTTCTCCAAAGCTTATTTCTGTCTTCTACGCCATT
>FWWM01003359.1_pt1 | contig 39899 bp, 35 predicted proteins | sample 2228351 | NCBI WGS metagenome assembly FWWM01 (sample SAMEA103939774, study PRJEB20133) | metagenome
GCGGCCAGACAATTTGAAACGTTGTACTCCCCGAGCAAACTGGTCTGAATATTCCATTCGCGCTGATCCCATCGGGCTATAAACCGCAGTCCCCACGCATCAGACACCAGCTTATCCGCTCTGATCATGGCGTCCGTGTGCAATCCATATGTGAAGATCCGCAACGGCGGGGTCAAAGGTTCCAAAAGCTCCTTGAGAAAAGGATATGACCCATCGTCGCGGTTCAAGACCGCCACGCGGTAATTCCCACCTGGTTTTTCGGTAGTTACTGCCAGTTCCTCGAAGAGGCGTCCTTTCGCCTGCAGATAAGCTTCATAGCTGCCGTGGTAATCAAGATGTTCATGGGTGATGTTGGTGACAGCTGCCAGATCGAATTCACAGGCAGCCACGCGCTGCTGCGCCAGTCCATGGGAAGTGGCTTCCAACACCACATGTGTCAGCCCGGCGGATACCATCTCTGCCAGATAGCGCTGCACCTCCGGCGCTTCTGGGGTGGTCACATGAAAACCGGTATCGAGGCTGCGCTCCCCGATCTGGGCACTGACGGTCGAGATCATCCCCGCCTTCAAGCCGGATTCCCGCAAAATGTGATAGATCAGATTGGCAGTCGTGGTTTTGCCATCCGTCCCAGTCACGCCAATCACCGTCATCCGCCTTGCTGGATACCCCCAGAACGCCGCCGACAGGTGTGCCAGAGCCAGCCGGGTATCCGACACCCGGATATAAGGCACCTCAAAATGCATTCCAGACCTGCTCCCCACCACAGCAGCTGCCCCCTGGCGGATAGCTTCTGGGATATACTGATGTCCATCGGTGTGCCCCCCTGTCAGGGCGACGAAAACATTACCCTGGGTTACCTGCCGGGAATCTGAGCAGACTCCAGTGACAGGTACCCTATCAATACCCGACACCTCCACCCCAGGAAGTGCCCGCAACAGTTCGTCTAACCACACGATCGGCGTTTTCATACAAAAAAGCCCAAGGTTTTGTCCCTGGGCTGTCAATTTTACCACCTGTGTCTGCGATTTCGACCGCTCAATCTGTCATTAATACAGGCTTTGCTTCAAGGTTTCCAGCTGTCCGCTCACCGATCCATCGAGAACTTTATCGCCGATTCGGATCACCAATCCTCCCAGGATCGATGGATCCACCCGGAACGTGATCGTTGCCTGTTCCCCAACCCGTGAGAGGATATCCTTCTTAACGGCCTCTTTCTCCTCCGGGGTCAAGGGCAGGGCACTGGTCACGACAGCTGAACTGCCGCTGACAGGTAAATCCTCCAAAACCACGACTTTACCCGAGCGGACACCAGAAAAGAACTCATTGATCAGGGCGTGCTGGCGGCTTTCATCCAATGAAGCACCGATCAGTTTCTGAGAAGCTGCGATCGCCAGAGAGGCGATCTGGCCACGCAGTTCGCTGAGGATCCTTTCGCGCTCACGGTCGATCTCCGCCAACGCTTCCTCACGTTTCTTGGAAGCTTCTTCTTCCGCGGCCGCGATGACCTCCCGCCCCTGGGCTTCTGCCCGTTCGGTCGCTTCGCGGATCAACTGACTGGCTTTACTCTGCGCTTCCGCCAGGATTTTTTGCGCCTCTTGTTCCGCATTTGCGCGCGCTTCTGCCGCCACGCGGGCGTCCTCCAAACCCTTCGCGATCGCCATCCGGCGCTTTTCCAGCAGCCCGACGATCGGCTTGTAGATCCAGGCTCGCAAGACAACAAAAATGATCAGGAAATTAAAGATTTGAACCAGTAAGTAACCCAGGTTGAGACCTAATCCTTCCACTGGGATGCTCCTTTCTTCGTTTTCAGGTTTGCTATCAACGCCATCTCTGCCAGAATAAGCTTTTGTCGCCTCGAAGACAGATCAGCCCACGAACAAGATCAGGAGCGCCACCACCAGGCAATAAATCGCCACGGCTTCGGCAAAGGCAATCCCCAGGATCATATTCGTCTGGACAGCTCCACTCGCATCGGGGTTGCGGGCGATACCCTGCACAGCCCCATTGACCAATACGCCAATGCCCAGACCAGCACCGATGGTTCCAATCATCGCTAACCCTGCTCCAATTAATCTTGCTGCTTCAACGTCCATTTTCTTTCTATGCCTCCTTAATTGATAATAACCTGTGTGATTAATCGATGATATCTTCTCAAGAGTGTGCACCCCCGGCTTCTTCATGTTGACCACCATGCCCTTGAGTGGCTTGTGCCATGAACACCATGGTAAGCATCCCGAAGACTAGAGCCTGGATCACACCCACAAAGAATTCCAGCCCAAGGAATATCGACTGCGCAAAGACCGGAATCAGCGTGCCAATCACGAACAGCAACACCGAACCGGCGAAGATGTTGCCGAACAACCGGAAAGAGAAAGAGAGCAATTTGGAGATCTCGGAGATCAACTCCAGCAGACCGACTGCGAAATCGATGACGCCGAAAATCGGGCGTTTGAACACCCCTCCGACATTGATGAATTTGGTGAAATAAGTCGCGCCCAGAGCGCGCACGCCGATCACCTGGGTCATAAAGACAGAGATCAACGCCAGCGCGACTGTGAAGTTCAAATCCGTCGAAGCCACGCGCACAAAAGGTACCAATGCATACCCTCCATGCGCTTCGCCTTCCGCGCCTCCCGGCGGCTTGATGATGGTATAGACACCCGGCAAAACCTGGTGGACCGGATAACCATGTTCACTCTCTTCAAGGATACCAATGCTGTCGACGCCGGGGATGAGCTCCATCCAGTTCGCCACTAAGACAAGCAGGGTTATGGTGGCAAAGAATGGGAATATGGTGCGCGACCATTTGCCGGCGGTTGACTCTGTCAGATTATTGACCGCTTCGAGCATAGCTTCGATCGCGCCAGAGATCCCTCCAGGTATCAGGTTGCCGCTGCGCACCGCCCGATTGACCGCGATAGCGATCAGAATCAGGATCAGGTCGGCGATCAGAGTGGCGATCAGGGTGTTGGTGAGATAGAAATCTCCGATCAGTGGCAGGGTAAAGAGCGGCGCATGCGTGACCTTTTCCGCCGGTAGCTGAATGTGCGGCAAGATCGGCGGATACATGCGCGCAGCCAGGAAATTCAATATCACAAACAACAGGATGAACCAGCGATTGATGCCAAAACGCCATTTCTTACGTGGAGTTTCCACTGGTATTGACCTCCTCAGAACCTTTGGTTTGGGGTGTCTCACGACTGGCAAAACGCCGGGTGACAGAACGGACGACCCAAAACATCATCACCAGTGTCACCGGCACACTGCCGATCATGAGCACTATCGTAAATAGAGGATTGCTGTTGAAGTTGTTATCGAGCCAACGCCCAGCGAACAAGGCAGCGAATATGATGATCAAAGTCAGGCAACCGACCTGACCAGTAACCGCCGCAAGAGTCCAATTGAGCGAGCGCAGCGCCTGATTTTTATCCACTTTCTGATCTGTCTCGCTCATGGCGGGCAGATTGTAACACAGGCTGAGAACAGTCGTCAATGTGCAAAAAAGGACAATCCAGGTGTTATATCTCAGAACAGCGCCGCAGCTGCCGCACTCGTCCAATTCGACCAGGGGGCAAACACCGTGCCTAGCAGCAGGATGCCCACGATCAACACGGTCAGCGCCAGCTTATAGGGCCTGGTGAGCGGAACCGGTTTATCTTCGTCCTCCGAACGGTAGAGATAGACCACTTTTAGCACGATCAGATAGTAATATAAACCGATGATCGAGTTCAAGACGCCAATGAAAGCCAGCCAAACCAGACCACTGTTCACCGCAGCTGCAAAGACCAGGAACTTGGCAACGAAGCCTCCCAATGGCGGCATCCCTGCCAGCGACAGGAACGCCACCATCAATGCCAGCGCCAGACCCGGTGAGCGGCGGCTGAGAGCTGCATAGTCGGCAATTTCATCGGAGCCGGACATCCGCCAGAACGCCGCCACCACACCAAACGCAGCCAAATTCGTAACCACGTAAACGATTAGATAATAGATCAGTGCACTCATCCCGAGGGAGGACAATGCAGCCAGACCGATCAGTGCGTAACCGGCGTGTGCGATCGAGGAGTATGCCAGCAAGCGCTTGATATTTTTCTGTGCCAGCGCCAGGCTGTTCCCCAATGTCATCGAGAAAACCGCCAGTGCAGCAATGATGGAAACCCAGTATGGGATCACGCTCCGATCGGCAAAGACCGAGAGCAATACCCGGCTTAAGACCGCAAACCCGGCTGCTTTCGATGCAGTCGAGAGAAAACCAGCCACCGGAGTCGGGGCGCCTTCATACACATCCGGAGCCCAGAAATGGAACGGCACGGCTGAGATCTTGAAGCCAAAGCCGATCATCACCAGGATGAGCGTTCCCAGAGCAAGTGGGAGTGACACCTGCCCTTGCGCCAGCATCCCTGCCAAAGTGTAAATATCTGTCGTACCGGTGAGACCAAACAGCAGGCTGAAGCCATACATCAATATCGCCGAGGTCATTGCGCCAAAGAGAAGATACTTGAACCCGGCTTCAGTAGACTTGTTGTCATCTTTGAAGAAACCTGCCATCACGTAGAGCGGGATGGAGGTCGTCTCGATAGCCAGAAAGAGCATGATCAGATCTGCAGCGGAAGCCATCAGGTTCATCCCCAGCGTGGATGCCAGCAGGAGCAAATAGAATTCCCCGCGCTGACCCAGTTGCTTAATCTCCATGGAAAAGAGCGAAGTGACTGCGGCCCCGAAGAGAAATAAAAGCGAAAAGGAAAATCCCAGCCAGTCGTATCGTAACATGCCTCCCCACACCTTGACCGGCTCGCTCTCTGGTCGGGATATTGCCAGGGTGAGCAGCGCGATCACGAGCAAGCCGCCCGCGGTTAACCAGCCCAATCCGCGCCGCTTCTCACCGCTCACCAGGACATCGTACGCCAGCACAATGATCGCCAGGATGACCAGAAGGATTTCGGGCAAAATCGCCCTGATCATCGTCGCATCGAGATTAACTATCACCTAAGCACCTCCCAGCAGGCGTAAAATACTCTGCACCCCTGTTTCGACCAGCGGAACCATGATCTTCGGATAAACACCGATCGTGATCAGGATAGCGCTGAGTAAGATCAAAGCCACTTTGTCCAGAATTGTCACATCTGTTACATGACCAACGAACTCCTCGGGCATCTGACCAAAGAAGACTCTTCCGACAACGCGCAGGATATAAGAGGCGGTCACTACTATCGAGATGGATGCCACGATGGCGACCCAGGGCTGATAACGCCATAACCCCATAAAGATCGGGAATTCGGCGATGAAACCCGAGAAGCCGGGCATACCCATCGAGACAAGACCACCGATGATGAAGGCTGCAGCCACTAATGGCATAACCCGCGAAAAGCCCCCCAGCTTCGGGATCTCACGGGTATGTGCCTGGTCGTAAACCATGCCGACAACAGCAAAGAACAGAGCTGTCATGATCCCATGCGAGAACATCTGCACGCCGGCTCCGATGAAGCCCTCCCGATTGAGCGTGGCAAACCCCATCAACACCAACCCCATATGCGAAACTGAGGAGAATCCAATGACATATTTGAAATCTGTCTGGACCATGGCGATGAAAGCGCCATAGACGACATTGACCAGCGTCAGCAGAATGATCCAGGGGAGGTGGAAGCGTGCTCCTTCCGGGAGCAACATGATGCCGACCCGCAAAGCCGCGAAGGCGCCCAGCTTCATCAAGACACCGGCATGGAACATAGAGACGGCCGTAGGCGCCGCCACATGGCCATCCGGGCTCCAGTTGTGGAAGGGGAAAATCCCTCCCAACACGGCAAAACCGAAGAACACGAAGGGGAACCAGAAGCGCTGAAACTGGGGCGAAAAGCCCGCCTTCGCCAGTTCCAGCATGTTGAAGGTGTTCAGATCGGAGGCGAAATACATCGCCAACGCGCCAACCAGAGCGATCACCGAGCCTACGAACAGATATAGGGTCAGCTTCATGGCTGCATATTCGCGGGTGACTTTCCATCCCCAGATCGAAATCAGCAGGTACATCGGGAAAACGGCGATCTCATAGAAGAAGAACAATCCAAACAGATCTAGAGAAGCGAACACCCCGAATACCCCGGAGGCGAGGATGAAGAGAAAAGCAAAGAACTCACGCGGCCGGTCGTCGATCCCCCAGGAGATCAGCACACCGGTAAACATGACGATCCCGGTGAGCAGGACCAGCGGCGCGCTCATCCCATCCACACCGACATGGTAAGAGATCCCCAGGGATGGCAGCCAGTCATATTTCTCGATGAACTGATACCCCCCCGCAGCCTTGTCGTAAGTGAAATAGACCCAGGTGGAAAGCATCATTGCCAGAAACGCTGCTGCCAGAGCAGTGACCCGAATTTCGGTCTTGCGTTCTCCTGGGATGAGCAGGAGCAGCATCCCGGTGAGAATCGGAGTGAAGATGATGACACTAAGAATAGGAAATTGCATCAATCACCTCGTATTATGAAAAGAGCATCGCGACAGCCCGATTGATGACATCCAGGATCCAGGCAGGCCAGACGCCGATCAGCAACATCAATGCTATGAGCGGGGTGATCACGATCAGTTCGCGCGCATTGATCTCGCTCAGGTGTCCCTTCCAGCGCTCGTTGAGCGGCCCATGCAGAACCTGCTTGATCCCCTTGAGGATATACGCACCGGTGAAGAACAGGCCGATCATGCTCAGGGCTGTGAATAATGTGAAGACCGGCCATGAACCTCGGACGACAAGAAATTCCGAGATGAACCCCCCCAGACCGGGTAATCCCAGAGAGCCCATGGAGGTGAAGATCAGCACACCCCCGTAGATCGGGATGAGTGGGAACAGACCTCCAAAATCGTTCAGATTGCGCGTGTGCGTGCGCTCGTAGATCACGCCCACCAGGAAAAACATGCCCGCAGCCGACAGCCCATGGTTGAACATCTGGAGCACCGCGCCGTTCAAGGCGATGGTGGCATCCTGCGATCCGATGGCAAACGCCGCGGCTGCCACTCCCAGGATGACAAAGCCCATATGATTGACAGAGGAATATGCCACCAGCCGCTTGAAATCGTCCTGACCGTAAGAGGCGAGCGCGCCAAAGATGATCGCCATCGTAGCCAGGAATGCCAGCGCACCGGCATAATATTTTGCCTCTGTCGGATAGAGCGGAAGGACCAGGCGCAGGAAACCATATGCACCCAGCTTCAGCAAAATACCAGCCAGGATCATCGAGCCTGCCGTCGGCGCTTCAGTATGCGCATCAGGCAACCACGTGTGGAATGGCCAGACAGGCACCTTGATGGCAAAAGCGATGGTAAAAGCCCAAAACGCTGCCGCTTTGACAACACTGACCGGAAATCCCATCAATGAACCCTCCAAGCCAGCGAAATGCGCAAAAAGTGTAGGCATGTCAAATGTCCCGGCGATGACCCCGATCAGCTGGATGGCAAGCAGCAGCCCGAGCGAGCCCGCCATGGTGTAGATCATGAATTTGAACGAGGCATATGTGCGCGCCCTGACCTTCCTCCCGCCCCAGATCGTTCGCTCTCCAGTCTCGCTCCCCCATTGGTTGATCAGGAAATACATCGGCACCAGACCGACTTCCCAGAAAACGAAGAACAAGAGCAGATCGAGGCTCAAAAAGACACCCAGCATCCCGGTCTCCAGCAGCAAGAAGAAAAACATATAGGGTTTTACCCGCTCAGTGATCGTATAAGAGGCCAGGATGGAGAGCGGAGTCAACAGGGTTGTCAACAAGACCATCGTCAGGGAAATGCCATCCACTCCCAAATGATAGCTGGAGTTGATCGCAGCGTACCAGATTCTTTTCTCAACAAACTGGAAACCCGCAGTCCCCGGCTCAAAGTTCAACCATAGAACCAGGGAGAGCGCCAGCGGGATCAGGCTTCCCAGAAAAGCCACCCACCGCAGCAACCTGACCTCCTCGCCTGGGAGCAGCGCGATCAGGATCGCCACAAAAGTCGGGGTGAACAAAATCAGGGAAAGCAGGTTTGTCATGATGAAGTCCATTCTTTTCTCCTAGTACCCGAGGTGTTTCATTGCCCTCAGAAGTGCACCTTATCGCTCAAGGCTGCGTCAGGAAAAAGAGATAATAGAAAAGGGTTCCAAAGGCGATCACCAGTGCCATAATCATGTACTGCTGGACACGTCCGGTTTGGATATAGCGGAAAGAGCGTCCCAGCTTCTTCACTGACTCACCGACGAAATCGCCAAACCCGTTGACAACCGGTTTGTCGATCCAGTTTCTGAAGAGCGCCCCCAAACTGAAGGCTATTCTGGCTATGGTGTGCAAGAAACCATCGATGAGGGTGCGATCGAGCCAGAGATAAGCGAACTGCGCCGCCAGCCAATAGGCTGGTCGGACGAAAATGAGATCGTACAATTCATCGAAATAGTACTTACGCTTCAAGAGGATATAAACGGGACCCAACGGTCGTTGCAAAGGATCCTCTGCGCCTGCTGGCACTCTCCGATAAACCAACCAGCCGAGATAAAGCCCTCCCAAAGCAACCACAAGCGAGGTCAACAGAGGCAGCCAGTTGAAAGATACAGCTTCCGGATGCTCGGAAAGCGTGCTGCCCACGAATTCATGGAACCAGTTTGGCAAGATCCCTCCCAGGAAAGGAAAGTGTTCGGGAATGCCCACCCAACCTATTGTGACAGCAAAGAACGCCAGCACGACCAGAGGCAGGGTCATTGTCCAGCGCGATTCGACCGCATGCTGGGCAGCAGGCGTGCGCGCCTCACCCAAAAAACTCAGAGAGATCTGGCGCATGGTATAAAAGGCGGTCAGGAATGCTGCCAATGCCAGCACCAGGAATACCACCCAATGCCCATGCCCAAAGGCATCAGCCAGGATCTCGTCTTTAGACCAAAAACCAGCCGTGACCAGCGGGAAGCCCGATAACGCCAGTCCACCGATCAGGAAGGTCCAATAAGTCACCGGCATTTTCTTGCGCAGCCCCCCCATCCCGAACATATCATTCGGATCCAGGTGCTCGCCGGTGTGCAGAGCGCCATGTTCCATCCCATGGATCACCGATCCGGAGCCCAGAAAGAGCAAAGCCTTGAAAAAGGCATGAGTCACAAGATGAAAAGCTGCCGCCACGTAGGCACCGATGCCAAGCGCCGCCACCATGTAACCTAATTGGGAGATTGTCGAATAAGCCAGGACCCGTTTAATATCGTTTTGTGCCACTGCGATGGTCGCGGCAAAAAGTGCAGTAAAGGCGCCGATGAATGCCATCGCCAGCATGGGTGGCGTCCCGACGCCATGCTCCATTCCTGCAGAGAGGATCGGAAAGACCCGAATCACCAGATAAACGCCCGCGGAAACCATCGTAGCAGCATGGATCATGGCCGAAACAGGCGTGGGACCTTCCATAGCATCCGGCAACCAGACATGTAACGGCCATTGGGCCGATTTGCCAACCGTACCGATAAATAACAGAATCCCGATCAGCGCGGCTGCAGAAAGACCCAAATAACCGGCGCTGCTGGCAAGGGTATGCAGTGTGTCTTCGGAGAAGATCACCGCATAACTCAGGCTGCCGGTCTGTGAATAGAGATAAGCTAACCCAAGGAGCATGAATACATCGCCCACCCGGGTGGTCAGGAAAGCTTTGATCATGGCTGCCCGCGCAGAGGGCTTCCCATACCAGAAGCCGATCAACAGGTAGGAGCAGAGCCCCATGATCTCCCATCCCACAAACAGGGTCAGTAGATTATCGGAGACGACCAGGGTGTACATCCCGAAGGCAAACAGGGCGATGAAGGCAAAGAACCGCGAATACATTGGTTCTACAGACGGGACGCGGTGCTTATGGCCGTGTTCATCGATGATCGTTGCACCGTGGGGTTGCAAGCCCGGCTGGTCGTGGTCGCCTTCGGGCTGACCATAATTGTGATAGCCAACGCTATACAGGAAGATCATCAGCACAGTCCAGGCAACGAAGAACAGGGTGACAACCGTCAGGGGATCTACCCAGATTCCGATCTGAAACCAGGTGTCGCCCGCGGGGAACCAGTTAATAAATGACCGGATCGGGGATTCGCCGAGATGACCCATGCCGATCCCCCTGGCGATGACGATCATGCTGCCAATGAACGAAAGTAACGCCGCTCCGATCGCCAGAGTATGGCTGAGCCATTTGCTGCGATTTGTAAACAGGACGATCAGGAAAAATGCCAGTACTGGGGGGAGCGGGAGAAGCCAGACGAAGGTAGCCGTGCTCATTTGCTCGCCTCCCATCACCATTTCAACAGATCGATCTCATCGGCAGCGATCGTGTTGCGCCGCCGATAGACCGAGATGAATAACGCCAGACCAACTGCCACTTCTGCGGCGGCCACCGCGAACACCATGACAGCAAATGCCTGCCCGGTGATCGTCTCTGGGGTGCGAAATCGCCAGAAAGCGATCACATTGATGATCACTGCGTTGAGCATCAGCTCGATGCCCATCAAGATCGCAACCGCATTTCTGCGCGCCAACACGCCGTAGAGTCCAATGCAGAAAAGGGCTGCTGAGAAAACCAGATAATATGCCAGCGTGATCATGATCTCCTCTCCCAGGCAACGACGACAGCTCCCACCAGCGCAGCCAGCAGCAGGACGGAAGCCACTTCGAAAGGCAAGACATAGGCCTCCGTCGATACCAGCGCCCTGCCCAATTCCGCCACCATGTCCCGGTCAGCAGCTAATTGGGGCAGCGGGGTGTGGAATCCTTCCCAATTGCTCAACATCCACACCAGGGTGGTGAAGAAAGCCAATGCCATCAGGCCAGCCAGCCACCAGCCAGGATTGAATTGTCGACCGCTCTCCTGGATCACCCGTCTGGTTAACATGATGGCAAAGATCATCAATATGGAGATGGCACCGATATAGATCACCACCTGGACAACGCTGAAGAAAGGCGCATTGAGCAACCCCAACATGACCGCCACCCCAAACAGGGTCAGGATCAACCATAGGGCTGCATGCACCAGGTTCCGCACTGTCACAACCATGACTGCCCCGCCCAGGGTGACGATTGCGGTAATGAGAAAGATGACTTGCATGACAGACATCACTCTACTCCTGTCCAACGAGTTCCTTGAAATCGGGTTCCGGCGCAACCGCCAGCGGCCGTTCTTTCCCCACTTTTTTCCGTTCGATGCGCGCATAGATCCGCAAGATCTGCACAGTAATCAACAGGATGATGAGATTGGCTGCGAGCTGTGTAAGAGCGTAACCCCAACTGATGGAGGCGCTGCCAGTTCCGCGCAGGATTTTATCGAGTAAAGCGGTGACAATGACTACTACCAGAGAAAGAGGGGTGAGGAACTTCCAGCTGAAGCCGAGCATCTGATCGATCCTCAGCCGGGGGAATGAATATCTGATCCACATGATCACCCAATAAATAAAGAAAGCTTTGATGAACAGATAAACAATCCCCAGGATTGGAACCTGCTCAGAAAATGGTCCTTTCCAGCCTCCCAGGAAAAGGGTGGCAAATAAAGCCGAGACGGTCAAAGCATGCAGGAGCTCACCCGCATAGAACAGACCAAACTTCATTCCGGTGTATTCAATGTGGTATCCTGCCACGATCTCCGACTCGGCTTCGGTGAGGTCGAAAGGCGCTCGACCCAGCTCGGCAATGGAAGCGACCAGGAAAATGATCGCCGACAAAGGCGCCAGCAGAAGGAACCAGATCGATTGGGAATCGACGATTGCCTGAAGACCCATCGAGCGCGCCAGGATGACCGGCACGAGCAAGGTGATCACCATGGGGATCTCGTAGGAGACCATCTGTGCAACGGTTCGGAAGGCGCCTAACAAGGCGTATTTATTATTCGAAGCCCAACCCGCCATGATGATCCCCAGAGTTCCCAGGGCGCCGACTGCGATGATATACAACACAGCCACATTGATATCCGCGCCGAGCACGGTCGGCGCCAGCGGTATGACCGCCCACATCAAGATGACAGTGGCCAGGGCGAAGATAGGCGCCAGGTTGAACACCAGCCGGTCAGCGCCTTCCGGGGTGATATCTTCCTTGATAAGCAGCTTGATGACATCCGCGATCGGCTGGATAATCCCATAAGGTCCAAGCCGGTTTGGACCCAATCGATCTTGAAAGCGCGCCACAACCTTGCGCTCCACCCAAACCAATAAGATATCCACGATCAGGACGAAACTCGCCAGGGCGATCACCCCCAGAACCGCCAGGATAACAGTAATTAAACCTGGCGGTAAACCTAATCCGGTGAGTAGACCCCGCAACCAATCAGCTATCAAATTGATCGGATCTTGCATGCTTTATCTCCTGAGATATCGATTGACATGTGCTCCACGCGCATAAAAAGGCTGAAGGAGTTCTTCCATCAGCCTTTTACAATTCAGATTGTCGATGGCTACACCCATTCGAGGGTACCTTTGCGCCAGGTATAAAGCAAGCCAGCGACCAATATGAGGATAAAGATGATGCCCTCGACCACGGCAAACAAAGGCAACTGGTCGAAAGCCACTGCCCAGGGATACAAGAACACGACTTCGATATCGAAGATCAAAAACACCAGGGCGAAGATGTAATATTGTGCTTTGAATTGAACCCAGGTATCCCCAAAAGTCTCGATACCACATTCGTAGGTCTCGGATTTTAAAGGATTTGGTTTTTTAGGGGCAATCAGTTTCGGAATCACCAGAGCAAGACCAGGAAATACCGGTGCAAGGATGAGAAAAATTCCGATGAAGATCCAGTCTTCCACGATAAACTCTCCTCGATTTAAGAAGAATACCCGAAACAGGTTGTCTTCCAGGAGTTTAATGACAATTTTAGGTAAGATTCCTTATGCTGTAGAGCACAGCATTTTGGGCAATAGGTGACATTTTACCATAGAATGATCTGGGATCGTGAAACTTTTCATTGATTGCCCCCTTCCAAAGACAACTATCCGGGGGTATAATAATATAGACATCTATACGTCTATATATTTTCTTGCGAAGAAAGCAACCCTCCAATATGTTCAATGAAATCACCCGAACCGAAGGAATCCCACACTACGTGCGTATCCGTGAATCTCTGCGAGCGATGATCGCTTCAGGAGAGCTGGCGCATGGTCAAAAACTGCCATCCGAAGACGAGCTGGCAGCCCAATACGGTGTCAGCCGTATGACCGTCCGGCAGGGAATCTCGGACCTGATCGATGAAGGATTGCTCTACCGCAGACATGGAGTGGGCACTTTCGTCGCCTTCCCGCACGTCGAACGTGACCACAGCCGGCTGACGAATTTTTTCGAGAGCTCGAACGCTCAGGGGATCGAGGTAAAAGCGTGTATCTTGAGCATTGAGGTCCTGCCCGCCAAACAGAAGATCGCCAGAGCGCTCTCGATCGCGGAAGGCGAACAGGTGATCCGGATTAAAACTTTGCGTTATGCGGAAGGAGTGCCCGTCACCGTCCACGATGCCTATATCCCTTACCGTCTGTTTGCCCCTTTACTCGATGAAAACCTGGAGCAGCTGCAGGTACAGCATCTCTGGACACTATTCGAGAATCTTGGTTACCGGGTCAAGAAAGCGGTGCAGAAGCTCGAAGCGCGCGAGGCAGATGAAGAACTGGCTTCTCTGATGGAGATCGATGAAGGTTCTCCGATCCTGTATAAAGAACGAACAGTTTTTGCGGATGATGGCACTCCGGTGGAGTTTACCTACTGCTATAACCGGGGCGATCGTTATTCGCTCACTGTGACATTACATCGTTAGATCCATGCGGAATCTGCCGGATCTTGAGGTTTCCATAATCGTTCCATCTCACGCTGACCCACAATGATACCCAATCAGGAGGCTTATCTATGACCGAAAGTGTTCTTGAACGACTGGCAAGTGTGCACCCGGATCTTGAAATCTGGTGGGATTCTTCACCCTTGGTTTTCAAATCCTGGGTCGACAAAATGGTTGCTGCTGCGCCGCGAGAAAAGCGCGCCACTCTCGAGGAGCAGCTCAACCGGATTTATGTGATCGACGATCCCGCGAAAAGTTTGATCCGCGGTTGCACCACCAACCCTCCGCTATCCTTGACCGCGGTGAAAAATGACCCAGACACATGGAATGAGTGGATCGATAACCTGATCCTCTCCAATCCCGATCTCACTCAGCACGAGTATTTCTGGCTGACTTACAAAGAGGTCATCCGGAGAGGTGCTGAAATGATGCTGCCGATCTGGGAAGCTTCTGGTGGCCGGTATGGTTATATCTCAGGGCAGCTCGATCCCCGCCTGCTCACCGAGACCGAAAAGATGATCGAGGATGCACAGGAAATCCGTGCTATTGCCCCCAACCTGATGATCAAGGTGCCCGCCAGTACTCAGGGGGTGGAGGTGGTAAAGGTGCTCACTTCCATGGGTATCCCGACCAATGTCACCACCTGTTTCACGCTACCGCAGATCTGGGCTGTGGCGAACGCGGCTGCCGAAGGACTCGAGATCGCCAGGAAGAACGGTGTCGACATGAGCAAATGGCGGGCGGTTATCACCATGATGATCGGTCGCCTGACCGAGAACCCGGTCCTCGATCAGCAAGCTGCCCGGCGCGGGATAACCCTGACCTGGTCGGATAAACACTGGCTCGGCATATACATATTCCGCAAGGCGTACAAGCTGCTCCGGGACAATGCCCTCCCCAGCAAGATGCTCGCCTGCTCCATGCGCGATGGTCCCATGGTCGGTGGAAAATACCACTTCTGGGATATCGAGAAGATCGCCGGCGACATTGTCTACACCATGCCACCTTATGTGCTCGAACCGCTCTTCCAACGCTGCGAGGACCTCACCTTCCAGGAAGAAATCCTGCTCGATGATGTCCCGGACGAAGTGCTGTATAAGATGAGCAAGATCCCATATGTCCTTCAATCATGGGACGAGAATGGGATGGAGATCGACCAGTTCAACACCCACCCGGCAACCATTGCCACCGCCGAAACCTTCTCGAAAGCCTCGATCGGATTGGAGCAATATGTCGCCGAGCGAATGGCAGTTGTCGCCGGGCGGCCGGTAGAAAAAGCCAGCGTTTGAAACACGAACCGCTCGATCAACCACCCTCAGGATGCTTCCGTTTATCAGGCAAAGCAATCTGAAGTTCCGATTATCAGCAGCGAAGAGATAGACTTTCGATAGTCTATCTCTTCGCGCATACTTATTAGGCCTCTGCCATGTTTTGCGCCTCTGATCGGAGAACCCCATGACGCTTACTGTGGAAGAAGCTATTACCAGAGTCCCCTTCCTGGCTCAGGCAAAAGAACTCTACGCCACTCCGCTTGGCGGAGGGATCACCAACCGGAATTTCCGCATAGATTACGATGGGCAATCCTGTGTGTTGCGCATCACCGGCGAGAACACAGATCTGCTCGGTATCCGGCGGGACGTCGAATATATTGCCAGCCTGGCGGCAGGGGAGCTGGGGATCGCTCCTCCGGTTTTGTATCTCATCGAACCAGAGGGTTACCTCATCACCCGATATATCCACGGGCAGAACATCCCTCCAGAGGAGATCGTGAAACCGGTGAATCTGAACCGATTTGTTGAAAAGATCCGCCGTTTTCATCAGGAAGGTCCCATTCTTCCCATCGCATTCGATGTCTTCGACCGGATCAGGCTTTTCATCAAGATCGGTCAGGATCATGATTGTGTCTTCCCTGAGAAATTCAGCTGGTTCATGGAGCGTTTTAATCTGACAGAAAAAGCCCTGAAGGCGCGCCCCACCCGACCATCTCCTTGCCACAACGATTTGCTCAACCTGAACTTCATGCTCGAAAATGGCGACCTCTATATCCTGGATTGGGAATATGCCGGGATGGGGGATCCCCTATATGACCTGGCGAATTTCTCACACCATCATTTACTCACAGACGATCAGATTGAATACCTACTTCAAGCTTATTTCGGGGAGGTCTCTCCAGCTGCTTTCGCCAGAGTAAATCTTTACTATCCCGTTTCGCAAATGTACGAAGCCCTCTGGGGGGTGGCACAAACCGGCATTTCGACATTGGATGAGGATTTTCAGGGCTATGCTGACATGTTCTTCGCCCGGGCGGAGCAACGGTTCAAAGACGCGCGCTTCGAACAGTGGATACATAATATTTAACCAGTTGAAGTCAATCCTGTTATAATTCCATTCTCCAAACCGTATATCTGCTCCACACAAGCTCTGGTGCGCTCACTGCTCCCCCAACGAATCCAGCCTATCCGTTAATTTCAAGAATTTATTGGTGTTCAAGATGAAATCCTTGTCGATAACGAGAGCCAATCGCTGGTGGGACTGGCCGGCTGCGCTCCTTCTGGTCGCCGCCATCCTGGTTGCCTCGATCCGTTTGAACGCCACGAACTGGACGCGTGAGCTCGATCTGGTGCAAACCGTTGCCTTATTAGGCGTGATCGCCGGGCTCGCTCTTGGGCAAAGCTCTTTCTCGCCAGCGACGGTGCGCATCTTCGCCGGCGTATATGGCGCCTTTACGGTTGTCTGGCAGGTTGGTCTGACCATCGGGCAGGGCGTCCTCTGGCCAGAACGTCTGGAAGGCATGTGGTATCGGTTGTTGATCATCCTGGATCAGATCTACCGGCAAAAACCCGTCTCTGACAACCTCTTTTTCCACCTTTTGATGGCAATTCTATTCTGGTCTATGAGCTGCTATGCCGGTTACAGCCTGGCACGCTACGGGAATGCCTGGCGGGCGATCATCCCGGCAGGTCTTGCGATCGTCATCGTCCACGCCTATGACGCATTCTTCCCAGTGCGGGTGTGGTTCCTGGTAGGCTACATCTTCCTCTCCCTGATCCTGATCAGCAGGCTCAATTTCATCCACCTGCGCAACCGCTGGAAAGATAACGGCACCTATCTGCCACCATTCATCGGCCTTGATTCGATCCGCCTGGGGATCGCGGCGACGGTCATCCTGGTGCTTCTGTCATGGAGCGTACCGGCGCTGGCTTCCTCACTACCTCCTGCTGAACTGGTGTGGCGGCGGGTCACGCAGCCCTGGATGGATGTGCGCACCAAGTTGAGCAACGTCTTTTATTCCTTGCAGGCTTCGGTCGGTGTCATTACCGATTTCTATGGGGATACCATGCCGCTCGGGCGGGGTAACCCCCTGAGCGATACGGTTATCATGACCATCGAAGCGCCTCCCCGGCCTTCAGCAAATGTGCGTTACTACTGGCGGTCACGTGTCTATGATTATTATGACGGTGATTGGTCAAACACATTCCCCACCAAGCAAACCCTTACTCCAGATGATTTCGACCTGGTGTTCCCCGAATTCGCCGAACGGACAACCAGCCGCTTCAAAATCAAGACCTTATTTCCCATCCAGAATCTCCACACACCTTCACAACCTGTCTGGGTCAGTCGACCGGTGGATGCATTCCTGGTAACCAATCCGGACGGCACGGTCGACCTCAGCCATCTGAAAGCGACACCATTGCTGAACGCGGGAGAGACTTATGAGGTCGAGGCATCGCTCACCACGGCGACCCAAACAGAGCTGCGAGCGGCGGGAGATCTGGAGTACCCCGATTGGGTGCTCGATCGCTATCTGCAATTGCCCGATTCGATCACGGAACGCACCCGTCAACTGGCTGACCAGATCACTGCGGGATTGAATAACCCCTACGATAAAGCTCAGGCGATCACCAATTATCTTCGCGGCACCCTGCGCTATAGCGAGACAGTCCCGCCTCCACCGGACGGTCGGGAACCGATCGATTGGATCTTGTTCGAACACCGCCAGGCTTTCTGTAACTATTACGCCACAGCCGAGGTCGTCTTGCTGCGCGCTCTGGGCATCCCCGCCCGACTGGCTGTCGGCTATGCCGAAGGAGAACGGCAGGTGATCGGCGGGGTGGCCGAGGTCCCAACTCTCGAACCTGGTGGGGTCAACATCCCGGCGGAAAGCGCCCCGCTGGGGGACCTGTTCACCGTGCGCCACAGGGATGCTCACGCCTGGCCGGAGGTGTTTTTCCCCGGGATAGGTTGGGTGGAATTCGAACCAACGGTTTCCCAGCAGCCGATCATCCGACCGATCGGAGAGCTGGAGAATTCCAGCTCATCGTTGAACAACCCGGCAAATTCCCCGAGCCTCGCAGAACGGCTGGCTCGGGAGCGTGCTGATCTCCTGGCCGGTGAGAGGGATCCGGACCTGGCCCTGTTCGGTCAGGACGGATCTCAAATCCCTGCCATATTGATCGTATTGAGTGCTCTCATTGCCCTCACCATCCTGATCTTGACTATCCGACGTGTTCGGATCAAACGTGGTATACCCCCCTTGCCAGTCCAACTCGAAGAGGGCTTTCGCAGAATCGGCATAGAACCTCCTGGTCTTCTCCAGCGTTGGGCGTTTCACGCCCGGCTCTCCCCTCTGGCGCGCGCTTATCTGGAATTGAACCGGGCTCTCTCCCGACTTGGACGGACACCGGCGGTCACCGATACACCCCTCGAGCGGGGGTCTGCTCTGGCGCAGATCCTCCCTTCCGCCAGGCAACCGATCGAACATGTTGTCCTCGCCTACCAATCGGCAGTGTATGGCAATCTGAACACCGATGGCAGCACCGCCCGTCAGGATGGTTTCGAAATCCGAAAACAATCCTATCAGGCATTATTGAGCCATTGGCTCAAACGCTTTCAACGTTCAAATAACACCAACGGCTGGTATAACAGCCCATCAAATGCAGATTGATGAACGAGGAGACCCAACTTATCCAAACTCCGTCGATCGAGGATGAGCTTGCCCATCTCACTCAACTGGCTGAGCAGATCCGCCTCAATCTCCCTGAAGCCGATATACCAGATTTGGATGAGATCTGTGAAGAGCTCGACCTGATAGTCGCAGCGCTGAAGCGCGTCAGACGGCAGGTCAGCTCTCTTGAGGAAGAGCGTGAGGATCTGCTTGCCCTGGCAAAGATCAGCCAGGTGATCAATTCCTCGCTCGACGTTGACGATGTGTTGCGCATCGTCATGGACACCATCATCCGCCTTACCGGAGCGGAACGGGGGTTCTTGGTTTTACTAGACCAGCAGGGAACCCCGAGCATCCGCATCGCCCGAAACTGGGAAAAGGAGACGATCGAGGAGGGAGACTCCGCTATAAGCCTGACCGTTGTCCGTCGCGTTCTGGAAGATGGCATACCTGTATTGACCACCAACGCCCGTGAGGATCCTCGTTTTGATAACCAGGAAAGCGTCATCGCTTTGAACCTGCGCTCGATCTTGTGTGTCCCCTTGAAGAGCAAGGGGGAGATCATCGGGGCAATATACGCAGATAACCGCGTGCGCACCGGGCTGTTCACCGAATCAGAAAAGAAAATACTGACAGCCTTCGCCAACCAGGCTGCGGTTGCTATCGAGAATGCCCGTCTTTTTGAGTCACTGCGCCAGACGCTTTCCGAAGTCGTTGAACTGAAAAACTTGATGGACGATGTGTTCACCTCCATCGCCAGCGGCGTCATCACGACCGATCTGGACGACCGGATTGTGATGGCCAACCGGGCAGCAGAGATTATCTTCGGCCTGTCGCGCCAGGACCTCTTGAACAAAAGGATCGATGAAATCCCCCTGTTAGACGAGTTGAATATCCTGAGGCATATCTCCGGGGTGCGACAGGATAATCGGCAGATCGTCGCATTACAGACCAGCGCTACCTCACCGACCCGGGGCGCCTTGACCCTGCGTTTCAACCTCTCACCTTTGCTGAATGGTAACGGTCAGGCCCACGGTGTGGCGATCGTCGTTGAAGATATCACAGAAACGCGCCGGCTCGAGGCTCAGCGAAGACTGTTCGAACGCATGGTGTCGCCTCAGGTGATCAATCAGCTCGACCCGGATCAGCTCGATCTTGGCGGCACAAGAACCGAGATCACAACCCTGTTTGCCGATCTGCGCGGTTTCACCAGCCTTAGCGAACGACATCCCCCAGAGACACTGGTTTCGCTCCTTAATCGTTATTTAGGTGCTGCCACTGAAGCCATACTGGAAGAAGAAGGCACCATCGACAAATTCATGGGAGATGCCATCATGGCTTTCTTCAATGCACCGATCCCGCAGCGAGATCACATCCTGCGCGCCGCGCGGGCTGCCGCGAAGATTACCCGGAGCGCCAACACCATAAGAATGGAACTCCCACCGGAATTCCAACTTTCCTGGGGGATCGGTATCCACACCGGGGAGGCGGTGTTAGGCCTGGTTGGCACGCAAAGACGCCTCGAATATACTGCCATCGGCGACAGCGTGAACATTGCCAAACGCCTTCAGGAGAACGCAGGGGAAATGCAAATCTTGATCAGCACCCAGGTCTATGAGGCTATCAGGGATCATGTTTCCGCCCGCAAGGTGGCGTCTGTGGTCGTACGGGGCAGGACCGAGCCCGTCCAGGTTTACGAACTGACCGGTTTTATCCGATCATGAGGTTGAAACCAGGCATCCCCTTTGCACATATCTTTCCCGCGATATGGCAGCTTTCGGGGAGCTTCTTGCGGAGCTCGCTCATCATTGCGCTGCTCATTTTTTCCCCTATCGGGACCACCCAACCACTGACCCCGATCGCAGGCACCGGCTCGACTTATCCAAATCAAGAAAATCAACTTACCATCTCTCCGGATGCTTCCCCGCATGATCTGCCTTCCCTCAAGGAATTTATTACCACAGTCTCAAACGGTGACGAGACCGTTGTCGTGGGTGTGTATGTCCCCGGAGTGTTTGCTCTCCCTGTGGTCCAGCAACCGGATGGTGATTTCGGCTATGTGTCCATGAAACCCGAGGCTCTGACGCAATTCCAACTGGCTGATGAAAACCATGTGATCGGTTTGCTCGCCCATAACTACCTTTCTGGCAGATTCTTCTACAAGCTTATTGAAGGTCAGCGCATTGTCATCGTCAAAGGCGATGGATCTCACCGCACCTACCAGGTAAGCGATGCTTACCGCTTCAAGAAGCTCGATCCAGACAGCAACACCAGCAAGTACATCGATTTGAGCACTGGAAAAGAACTCTCCACCCGTCAGGTTTTCAACCGTTTCTATCGCGTCGGGGCACCTCATGTGACTTTTCAGACTTGCCTGGAACAGGATGGCGATCTGGTTTGGGGGCTGCTATTTGTTGTGGCTATCCCCCTCGATCTCCCCCAATAGAATCGCTTCCCGACCCTCCAGGCTCAGAAGGGGCAGATCTGTTCAGCCCTGGGGCACCCACCTGAAATTGTCGAGTCGAACTTTATCCCTGTGTCCGTTCAGGTGCAGGGTTATCCCTAAACCACAGCGAGCTTTCCGCGGTATGGATCAGCGAAGAGAGCCGGGGTGCCGCCAGTATGCCAGAACAAGACTTTCTGACCAGGTTTAAAGAAGCCGCTGCGTGCCAGACTGATCAGGCCGCCGGCAGCCCTGCCGGTATATACCGGATCGAGCAATAATCCCTCCAGGCGGGCGAAGAGTTGGATGGCTTCCAGTTCGGTATCCCCCATGACCCCATATCCTTCGCCGAGGAACTGATCGTTCACCAAGATCTCCTCGTCTGTAAAGGTCATTTTCTCACCAAGGTAAGCGGCGGTCTGTTGCGCCAGCTCCCTCACTCGCCCCCTCAAGACAGACGCTGGCTGGTCGACGCTGATCCCCAGAATCCTGCCCGTGTATCCAAAGAGACGTGCTCCCACCAGCAGACCCGCCTGGGTGCCACCCGACGATGAGGCGAACAGGATCCAACCAGGATGGATATCCTGGTTGAGCAGCTCTTGTAAGGCATAGGCATAGGCAATGGCTCCCGCAGGACTCGAGCCGCCATATGGGATCAGAAAAGGGTTCTTTCCGGCACCTTGAGCCTCTTCGTAAACATCCTGAAGGACCGAATCCCTGTCCTTTTGATTCGTCCAGACGATCTCTGCGCCCAGGAGATGATCGAGCAAAAGGTTGCCCGATTTTTCTCCAGGGGGTGAACCGTTCAAGACCAGTATGCACTGAAATCCGCAGCGCGCAGCTGCTGCAGCAGTCTGCCGGCAATGATTCGACTGCACAGCGCCGGTGGTGATCAAGGTCTGCGCACCGCTCTCCCGCGCTCTGGCAACGAGATATTCGAGTTTGCGGGTTTTGTTACCCCCAAAAGCCAGCCCCGTCAGGTCATCACGTTTGACAAGCACCTCCGGCTCTCCAAGATAAGCAGACAACTGGGGGAGTGCTTCGACCGGGGTAGGCAAATGCGCCAGGTGGACTTTGGTTTTCATTTTATCTCTCCTTGACGATCAATTCCCGAGAGAAGACCTGGTTCGAATTTTCCCTCGAAAACGAAGCCATGAAAGGAAGCGCGGCATAAACCGATTATAGAAAAAGTAGACGCCCCGTTGAATGGGTAAATCCCAGGCTCCGATAAAACGGATGACCTCTCCCCCGAAGCCCTCTTTAAACCGATAGACACCCCACATCTCATCGGATGGATCGAATGTGTCCGGCGCTCCCCACATGTCATAAGCATGACAACCTCCATCGCGAGCTTTGAGCATCGCCTGCCATTGTAATAAGTGATTGGGCATCTTCTCCCGATGTAAATCTGTAGACATTCCATACATATACCATGCCCTTCCTGCAAATCTCAAGACGATCACCGCAGCAACCGGTAGTTTCTCGACCTCAGCGATCAGGAAGTCAGCCATATCGGCTTTATGGAATGTCTCCCAGACATGGTGATAATAGTCCCTTTCCCGGATTGCGAAGCCATCCCGCAGGGCGGTTTGTGCATACATACGGTAGAGCAGATCGATATCTTGAAGCCCGCCAGAGCGCACGACGACCCCTTTGCGTTCAGCCAGACGGATGTTATAGCGTGTTTTTTGCTTCATGCGGGCGAGGATCGCATCTGGTTCGGGAGTCAATTCCACCACAATCGTGTTGCGGAACTGCACCTGCTCGGCTGAATAAAGCCAGCCATCCTTTATCAAATCCTGCCTCACTTCCTGAACAAGATCGTTCTCCTGATCCGAAACATTGTCAGATAACCCCTTGCCCTGGATAACCTCCGGGTCGATCTTGACGAAGATCGCCTTTCGTTTGGTCGCAAAGCGGCGCAGATCGCTCAACACCATCCTGCGCAAATTCCCATCTTCCCAGCCACAGAGTATGGGGCCCCGCGGGACATACTGGATGCGGAACTGCTTTTGCAATCCAGGTATTCGGATCGAGCGCTCAAGGATAAGGGCAGCTGCCTGTACCGTTCCATCGGCATCCTTCCAGAGCTGTGCAAACGGCTGCCAGCCAAAGCGGGCTTTCACCTGCCCCCATTCCCTTGTTTGCAGGACATGAGCTGCTGGCAGGGCAGAGATGATCTGGTTCCACTCAGGAGCGATCACCTGTCACCCCCGACAGTTCTACTTACAAGAATTGACGCAAGCTGGTCATTCTGCTTAGAGATCAACACTGCGATTTGTCCATATCCGATAGAAACCATACAATAACGGATTGTATATCCTGTCCCATGGACCTGCAGCACGGCAGACCTTTCCCCCGAAACCTCGCTTGAAGCGGTATACCCCCCAGAGACCGTCGTTCCGTTGAGAAAACTCTCTTTCGAGCACCTCTTCCGGGGCATCGGGAATGCCCCAAAGATCATATTGCAGGCATCCTTTGCTCTTCGCCCAGCGGATAGCCTCCCATTGGACCAGATATGTCGACATCAATTCGCGATGTTCAGAGGATGAAGCGCCATATAAATACCAGGCTCGTTGTCCCCAGGCAAATGTCATGATCGCAGCCAGCGCCCTCCCTTTATAATCCGCCACAAACAATTCACAGGCCCCCAGCGGTTTAAACAGCTCATAGGCGCGCTGGTAATACTCCTGACTGTGGACACCAAAGCGGTCACGCTCACCCGTCACCTGCATCAGCTGATAGAACGATTCCAGGGAGTCCGAACTGCGCACATGCACCCCTTTCCTCTCCGCCAGCCGGATGTTATAGCGCGTCTTTTGTTTCATTCTTGCCAGGATCTCTTCCAGAGGGGCGCCAATGTCGAGGATGATCGTGCGCAACGGCTGGATCGAATGCTGGCTGAGAGCGAATCCAGGGGGAACCACCTGCCGTTCCCCACTAGCTACAGAGAGCATGAGATCGGGTTCTATTTTCAGGAAAATCGCCTTGTTCTGCCGGCAAAGCCCATCCACCTCTTCCAGGAAATTCTCCCAGGCGGGCGATAACAGGACAGAGTCACCCGAACCAGGTCTAATCCCTGCCGGTCCTTTGGGGATATAGGCAAAACGAAATCCGAACGGCAGGGTCCTGAAAAGGATCTGAGCACCGACCCTCTCACCACTCGCTTCACTAACCCAGTGCACCACCTCCCAACCGAAAGCCTTTTTGAGCTCGCCCCAGGGCAGGGATTGTAAAATATGCGCTCCGGGGCAATCAGCCAGGAATGCTTTCCATTGGTCAGGGTTAATCTGGGGCATAAAGAAAATTCAGAATCAGCGCCTAGGTCTGCGTCAGATACGTCGCCGTTTCTCCTCAGGAGTTGATCCGCTCAAACCACGGAGGTCAGGTCTGGCGGCGGGGTGCTTCGCACTGCTGCTCCAGGGATGGTCTCATCAAGAAGACGGACGATCGCCTCTGTTTCGCCTTCATTCGAGAGATATGCCAGCTCGTTGATGATATTTGCGAGGGCCTGGCTGTCCACCAGGTCTTCGTCGACCAAGCGCAGGATATCTGCGTGCGACGTCGGCTCCAGCTGTGCCCATTGGTCCCATAGCTCTTCGCTCAATTTTTCGCCTGGGCGGATCCCGGTGAAGACGATTTCGATATCTTTCCCAGGCTCGAGGCCAGATAGGCGGATCAGATCTTCAGCCAGGTCGAGAATGCGGATCTGCTCACCCATGCGCAGGACGAAAACCTCCCCGCCCTCACCGATCGCCAGCGCCTGCAAGACGAGGTGCACCGCTTCGGGGATGGTCATGAAATATCGCTTCATATCCGGATGGGTGATGGTCACCGGCCCCCCTCTGGCGATCTGCCTCTTGAAGAGCGGCACGACGCTCCCCCGCGATTCAAGCACATTGCCAAAGCGGACGACCGAAAACGCCCTTCCACTGCGGTGGGCGGCATCCAAAACGAGCATCTCGGCCAGGCGTTTGGTCGCTCCCATCACGCTCGTAGGGCGGATTGCTTTATCGGTCGAGATCATCACCAGACGATCCACCGCATAGTTCAAACAAACATCCACCACATTGCGCGTCCCGATCACGTTATTGGTGACCGCCTCTTCAATGTTCACTTCCATAAGCGGGACATGCTTGTGAGCAGCGGCATGGAAGACAACCTGAGGGCGCAGGTCGCTGAAAACGTTCGAGAGTCTATCCAGGTCGCGGACATCGGCGATGACCGGGATCATCGGCAGTGTAGGAAAATCCTCCTCCAGTTCGACGAGCGTTTCGAAGATGGTGTTCTCGCCATGCCCCAACAGGATCAGGGTCGAAGGTCCCCAACGGGCGACTTGACGACAGAGCTCCCGTCCAATAGATCCGCCTGCACCCGTGATCAACACTCTCTTGCCGCTCAGACTGGCCCCGATCAGGTTGGTGTCGATTTCGACAGGAGCCCGACGGAGAAGGTCGGTGATCTCGACCTCGCGCAGAGTTCCGACGTTGATCTTGCCACCGATCAGCTCATAGATGCCGGGCATGGTGCGGAAGGGCACCCCTGTCTGCCGGCAGAGCTCTGCCACACGGCGAACCACAGCTCCTGGCGCGCTTGGGATGGCGATGATCACCTCCTGAATCCCCCACTCGTTCACCACTCTGGCGATATCCTCCAGGGATCCTTCCACCGGGACATCATGGATACGCTGCTTATGTTTGGTGGGATCATCATCCACAAAACACACCGGCATGAGATGCAGCTGGGGGTTTTTCTGCATCTCCCTTACCACCAACGCCCCTGCATCCCCGGCACCCACGATCATCACCCGCCTGGGTAATCCCCCTTGCCGAAGCACCGGCGTGCGGCTTTCTGCCATGAGACGCAATGCAAAGCGCAACCCCCCCACTGCAGCCAGTGAAAGCAGCCAGTCGATCGCCAGCACACTGCGCGGAAAACCTCGATACACCTGTAGTGAGGTGACCAGGATCATCGCCAATGAAACTACCGCGGATGCCAGAGAGACCGCAATGGCGATCAATTTCAATTCCCGTGTGCTGGCATACGCCCAAACTCGCCTGTACAGCCCGAAGAAATAATACACTATCGGTTTGACAACCAGGGCGATGCCGATCATCCAGAAAGCCTGTTCGAGGTTATCGAAAAAGCGTTGATCGAGGGGTAGACGTAAAGCCAGAGCGCCTAATACATTGGCAACGATGAAAAACAGATCCCCAATGAGCAACATACGATTGGGATGGCGAAATGATATCTTCATTGGCCTTTCAATCCGAAAACCGTCGAGGGGGTACGCAACAAGATAAGCAAATCCAGCAGCAGGTTGCGGTGTTTGATGTAGTATAGATCATACTCGAGTTTGATGACAGTTTCATCGATCGTGGAGGCATAACCGAAGTTGATCTGTGCCCAACCTGTCATCCCCGGTTTGACCAGCAAACGTGCCCGATAGAAGGGGACATAATTCTGGAAGATCTCGACCAGTTCGGGCCTTTCTGCCCTTGGTCCAACCAGGCTCATCTCCCCGCGTAAGACATTGAGAAATTGGGGCAATTCGTCGAGGTGAGTGCGTCGTAAGATGCGGCCCAGGCGGGTCGCGCGCTCATCATCTTCTTTAGCCCATTGAGGTTTCCCATCCGGTTCTGCATCCTGGCGCATGGTGCGGAACTTGAGAATGCGGTAGAGTTGCGCACCCCGTCCGGCGCGCGTCTGGGTGTAGAATATCGGACGCCCACTGTCGATCATGATCCCCAGGCTGATGAAAGGCAGGAGGATGGTCAACAGGGCGACGCCTATCAGCCCTCCCAGGATATCCAGGATGCGTTTGCCCAGTTCATAGAAACCGCTCACACGACTCTGGTCGACAAAGGAGCGTAAGATCCAGTCGGCTTCAAGCAGGCGGATCGGGACTCGCCCGAGCAGCTCCTCATAAACCACCGGCATACGCGCGATCTCGATGCCTCGCTCCTGGGCGTCCAGTAATGTCTGGAAAGTGCTACCCTGCATCTCGCCTGAGATCGCCACTATGATATCCGAGACACCTTCTTGCTCTGCGATCTCCAACAGACGATCGCTGCCCCCCAGGACCGGATAGCCTTCAATTGACGTGCCGATCTTTTGCGGGTCATCATCGATCACACCTACCAGGTAAAAAGGTGGTGGCCAGAGATCGTTGATCACCTTCAGCAGCACCTGACCGGTGATCCCGCCTCCGACAAGCAGCACACGTCGCATGAACGCTGGAGCAGTAAATATCTTTATGTAGAGAGCCCGCCACAACAGCGTCAGCAGTGGGGCTGCAATGAAGAATCCAGCCACCCCACGCCGGGGTAACAGAGACTTCGGGGGATCGGTGAAATAGAAGAACAAAAGCAGATAAAATCCCAGTCCGATCAGAGTTGCCATGGCGAGACCGCGCACCGTGGCGCCCAGGTCTCCCGCCCGACGGACCTCATACAGCTCCACCAGCAGGATGAGCCAGAGCAAAGGGAGCAGGTAAAACCATAAGGGGACGCGCTGCTCGAGAAACTCGATCGAGATGCCCAACCAGCGTTCGGCGCTCCCCCAGAAGAATAGCGCCAGGGCAAGCGCCAGAACCGCCATGAGGAGATCGCCGATCACAAGCACAGTCCGGCGTTCACGCGTTCGCAGACGCCAGCGTTTCGACTTTTGGGCTCTATTTTGGGTTACCATCCTCGCCCCTCAACAAGCTCCAGGTGAAGGCGCTGCCCCAGGCAAAATGCATGATAGCAATTGCCAGGGGGACTCCCAGGATTAAATTGGCATCCTTCCTTCTGATAGCTGACTGGATTCCAGCAAAGAGAAGAAGTGCAAGGTAGATCGTTGATTCCAATAAGAGCAACCAGCGCGCCCACTCGAACCATGGACTGAGGATCAGGAGAGCCAGCAGGCTCCAAACAAGTAGACCGGCCAGCTGGCGCCAGCGGAAAGCGCGTGGATGGCGGCGAAGCATGCGCGCCTTCCAATAACCATACCGCCAGTATTGCAGTGCCAGAGAATGGAAATCTTTTCGGGCGATATATTTCGAGCGGATTTGCGGATCGAACCACACTCGACCACCAGCCTGGCGAATCCGGTAGTTGAACTCATAATCCTCATTGGTCAACAGGGTCTCGTCGAAGTAACCGATGCGCTCGACGAGTTCGCGGTGGAACGCCCCAAATGGAACAGTATCCACGAGCTGAGCTTCTCCACCGAGGCGATAGCGAGCATCCCCTGCCCCCAGAGGGTGTGCTGCGGCCGCCGCGATCGCACGCGCCTGCCAGTGTGATGCACCCGGCAGGATCTCCCAGCGTCCCCCAATATTTTCCCCAACACCCTCTTGAAGCGCAGCGACACAGCGGGCGATGTAATCCGGGTATGGCATGGAATGCGCATCCAACCGGATGAGAATCTCCCCGTGGGCTGCGTTGATCGCTGTATTCAGCCCGGCTGGGATGTTCCGCTTGAGGTTATCCACGATTTTGATGCGCAATTCAGGATGCTCCGCCTGAAAATCCGTGATGATTTGTCGCGTCGCATCGCTTGACAAACCATCGGCGATGACGATCTCAAGGTCCTCTTTTGGGAAGGTCTGCTGTTTGATGGCATCTAACAGTGATCGAATAGTATCCTGTTCGTTATAACAGGGGATGATCACAGACACCATCACTGGCTTTTGCATTCACCAATCCAATGACCAGGCAGAGTTGCCAGGCGCAAACCCATGTCTCTCATCATTGACCTTTCTTTACTCCACGATGGCGACCGCCTCGATCTCAACCGCCGCGCCCTTGGGCAGAGCGCTGACCTGAACGGTCGAACGTGCGGGGAAGTCTTTTTCGAAGAATTCAGCATATACCCGATTCATCATCGCGAACTCATTCATATCATGTAAAAAAACCGTCGTCTTAACCACCTGATCCAGGGACGCACCAGCAGCTGCGAGCAGGTTTTGGAGATTGATCAACACCTGGCGTGTCTCTGCTTCAATGCCACCCGGGACGATCTCTCCTGTTTGTGGATCGATCCCGATCTGCCCGGCAGTGTACACGATGTTGCCGTAACGAACAGCCGCGGAATATGGGCCGATCGGCTGAGGGGCATGCTTGCTTTGGATGATTTCTTTCTTTGTCATTCTCACCTCTTCACGGGTATTAACCTTAAGCGGATCAATTGTTCCCTGTTTGAGGGGTTCCTGCTCGATCATAAAACCAGAATACCCAATAGGCAACCTCAATCGATCATGAACTCACCTGATAGCTCTGCGATCAGATGGAGGAGATCCTCTGGCCTCTCGGCGAGGCGATCTGGCTGCTCTGCGATCAGCCGGGCTTTACTCTGATGACCCCAACCGACCGCAATGCTCTTCACCCCCGCCTCACGGGCAGCCTGGATATCGCTGACAGCATCTCCAATCATATAACTCAGTTCTGGTGCTCCTTTCAGTTTACCAATCATCATTCTGATCTTATCAGCGCGCCCTCCGGGTTCCTCTATCCCCGAGATCAGATCGACCACCCCCTCGAGCTGATGTCCACACAAGAATCGCCGGACGGTGATCTGACTGTTGCCGGTGATGATAGCGATCTTTGACTTTTCAGAAAGCCTTTGCAGAGCCTCTTTCATTCCGGGAAAGATGGGGATGATGCCCTGATAACTGTTGAAAGCGTCGATGCATTGATTGGAGAAGTCCTCGATCTTATCGAGAGGGAGATCCAGCTGGCGACCCAACTCAGAGAATTGCATTCGTTCAAGAGCCTCCAGATCGGCTGGGGTCGGATGCCTGTTAAAACCGAGCTTATGGCAGACCTGCTCGGCAATCGTTAGCATCAGCGGCAGTGAATCTGCCAGGACACCGTCGAAATCAAATATCAAGAGCATCTTCTTTATTATTGTAACTGATCGCTTCTGTTTCTTCACTACCACAAATGGCAAATAGGCGCCTTGCAAGCTCGCGGTGAAGAGATCTGTTCTAAGATTGAAATCTCCTGCCAATCCACCGAGCAGATCTTCTCACCACCATGACCCCGCCCAACCCAGCGATGTGAACACAGGACTGAGGATGTCACATTGGGTGGATATGCCCGATGAATGACTTTCCTCTGCCTGAAATCGTCAGCGCGGTGATAATCATATTCAATGACAACCCGGGCTTCTCCGCAATGCGTAAAACCGCACGCCTGGCTGCTTTTACAGGACGATATTGACCAGTTTCCCCGGGACGACGATGATCTTCTTCGGGGCGCGATCGCCCAGATGTCTTTTGACAGCATCCGACTCGAGAGCCAGGCTCATGGCTTTTTCCTCGCTGATATCTACCGGTACCAGGATGCGATCTCTCACTTTCCCATTGACTTGCAGCACCAGAGTGATCTGCTCCTCGGCGGCAGCCGCTTCGTCTACCTGTGGCCAGGACTGCAGATGAACCGAATAGGGCTTCCCTGCCTGAGTCCACAGCTCCTCCGCGATGTGTGGGGCGATTGGCGCCAGCATACGCAGGTAAATATCCTTTGCCTCCTCCCAGGCTTCGCTCCCGACCAGGCCCTGCTCCCGCGCTTTGTAGAGCTCGTTGAGCAGCTCCATCAACGCGGAGACAATCGTGTTGAACTCGAATTGCTCGAAATCATGTGTCACCTGACGCAGGGTTTGATGGACTTTCCGGCGCATCGTTCGGATAGCAGATGAAGAATCTCCTCCAGGTTGGGTGAGAGCCGCAGGTTTTGCCTTCTCGGCAGACGCGGTGAAGAGGGCCCAGACCCTGCGCAGCCAGCGCACAACACCCTCGATGCCGCTGCTGTTCCACGGGGCTCCCTGATCCCAGCGGGCAAAGAACATCAGATAGGCGCGCACCGCATCCGCGCCATAAACTTTGACCAGTTCATCCGGCGCGACCACGTTTCCGCGGCTTTTCGACATCTTCTCGGAGTCTTCGCCCAGGATGATCCCCTGGTTGCGCAGCTGCAACATCGGTTCCGGACCACTGACAATGCCCATATCCCGACAGGCTTTATGGAAGAATCGGGTGTAAATCAGATGCATGGTGGCATGTTCGATCCCTCCCGTATAGGTATCGACTGGCATCCAGTAATCATATTCGACCGGGTCGAACGGACCTTTGTCATATTGCGGGCTGAGATAACGCAGATGGTACCAGGATGAACACATGAAGGTGTCCATGGTGTCTGTCTCGCGTTCAGCTGGTCTGCCACACTGCGGGCAGGTGGTGATCTTCCAGGTTGGATGCAGCTTGAGCGGGCTTTCACCCGTGGGGCGCCATTCGACATCCTCGGGGAGCACCACAGGTAATTGTTCTTCCGGCACTGGCACCGCACCATGTTCCGGGCAGTAAATGATCGGGATCGGCGCTCCCCAGTAGCGCTGGCGTGAGATCAACCAGTCCCGCAGGCGATAATTGACCGCAAACTTACCTATGCCGCGTTCCTCCAACCAGGCTGTCACCTTTTTGACCGCCTGATCTCCTGGCGTACTGGAGAATTCCCCGGAATGGATCATGCTCCCATAAGAATCGTGGTAGAGCACATCACGGTAGAACTCGCAATTCCACAGCATCTCCATGACTGTGCGCGCGGTGCGCACACTCGGTTTGATCTGTTTGCAGCGTTCGAGAATGCGGTCTTCAGCAACCAGTGAGTCCCACTCGAGGACACCGTCCTCAAAGATGAACAACCAACCGCTGCCCACGATCTCGTTCCACGCCCCGGATCGCAGGAATTGCCGAGCCAGAGGGATATATGTGTCGATCTTTTCCCTGGTGAAGGTGATATAAATGCCATCCTCACGCCCTTCGAAAGATATGCCGGCTGCCTGCAATGCCTCTGTAAATCCGGGTTTCATCGTCCCCCTGGGGACGAACGACTTTGCCTGACCATCCGGGCGTTCGATCACAGGCAGAATCGGCAACCCATACTTGAGGGCAAACTGAAAATCGCGTTCGTCGTGCGCCGGGACAGCCATGATCGCACCGGTGCCATAGGACATCAAGACATAATCAGCGATCCAGATCGGGATGCGTTCACCGTTCACCGGATTGACCGCAAAACTACCGGTAAAGACACCTGTCTTCTCTTTATCGACCGCCTCCCTCTGGATCTCAGATTGCCGCAATGCCTGATAAACATAAGCCTCGACCGCATCCTGATTCTCGGCGGTGGTGATCTTCTTAACCAGCGGATGTTCCGGAGCCACCACCATGAAGGTCGCCCCCCACAGGGTGTCCGGTCGGGTGGTGAAGACAGTGATGACTTCCTGATCGCCATCCGCCAGTGGCACCGGGAAGTTCACCTCAGCGCCTTCGCTGCGCCCGATCCAATTGGTTTGCAGCAAGCGCACCCGCTCGGGCCAGTCCAGGTGAGAAAAATCCAGCAGCTCCTCGGCATAATCTGTGATGCGGAAGAACCACTGTTCCAGCTCTTTCTTGATGACCGGCGTCCCGCAACGCTCACAGCGCCGATCCTCACCAACGACTTGTTCCCGCGCCAGTGTGGTGTTGTCCTTAGGACACCAATCCACCGCAGCCATCTTGCGGTATGCCAGCCCATGTTTAAAGAGCTGTAAGAAAAACCATTGCGTCCAGCGGTAATACTCCGGATCTGAGGAGACCGCTTCCCGCTTCCAATCGAACATCGCCCCCATGCTCCTTAATTGTTTACGCATGCGATCGATGTTTGCGTACGTCCATTCTTTTGGATGGAAGTTGCGTTGGATGGCGGCGTTCTCCGCAGGAAGGCCAAAAGCGTCGAACCCGATGGGGAACATGACATTGTAGCCGCACATCCGCATGAACCGCGCGCGCGCATCGGAGGGGGTCATGGCGTACCAATGCCCGATGTGCAGGTCCCCAGACGAATAGGGCAGCATGGTCAGGGCATAATGCTTGGTCATGTTGTAATCGATCTCCGCGTGGTATAACCCATCCTTCTCCCAGCGCGCCTGCCATTTAGGTTCGATTTTGGAAGGATCATATTGAGCCGTATCAGTCATAATCAACTCCATACCTTCAAACAATTCCTGACATGTTCATATTCATTCGATTTCCATGAGTTTAAAATTTAAACCGAAGTGCTTCCTCGCGAGTAACGATTATCGGGTTGGCAGTTCCTTCCTGGCAGCCTCCAGGCCAGCCCGGACGATCTCCAGGGCGACGGCTGTTCGATATGCCCAATTCTCGGGATCGGCGTCATAGGCACGGGCAGCTTCACGCTGGCTGAGTTGATCAGCTGCCCGATCCCGATATCGATCCGCCGATTCCCACTCCAGGCCGTTCACTTCGAGATAATCCACCCGGAAGCCAGCCCGATGCAGCAAGATCGGCCACTCTGCATCTGTGCCGAACGCTTTTCCGGGTCTGGTATTCTTGACCAGGAAACGAGCTGCTTCAAAACTGAAGCTCTTTATCCCGGCGCTTACATCCATGGCCCTTCCCAGCCAGTGAGAAACCAGGCAGTTGCTGATCGCCTCCGTCTCGATGAGCGCCCTGGGATGCGTGGCGTACGCCGCAGGTGTCCTCCCAAGGATCAGGCAATCTGTCATCTGGCTGCGCACCGCCACCTGCCGCCATTCCTCCGGGTGAGTCTCGACCCAGCGTAACAGACGATCACAGTCTGCGTACTGGATGAAGGCAGGTGCCTTCTCGACAGCCGTCTTCAGTGCCAGATAACGACCCGCGGACCAGTCAGCGCTTTCCACAATGACCATTCCTTGATGATGAACATCCCATTCGCTCCCGGCGATGTCCTTTAAAGCACCCAGGATCTGCTGCTCCACAATGGGCGGAAGGACGACTACCAGACCAGAATAGACCTCCTTGAATTGCGGCATAAGCCTGGCAAAACGGGTGAGCTCCCCGCGCGGATCCCAGGTCAAAGCCAGCATGAGAGTCACACGCAAACCTCCCGACAGTCAGTTACCTCCTAGAATTAATAAAAAAATCCTTCGCCCGGATCAGGGACGAAGGAAATCTCCGCGGTACCACCCTGCTTGCCGGCTTCGTCAGGACTTTGAAAGCCCTCAGGTTGAGCCGACCGCTCACAAACGTTCTAACGGGCGTATACCGTCGCCGGCTAACCGATGCGGATTGAGAGTGTCATATCATTAGGATCTGCGAATCAGCTTCACCGGCGAAGTCTGCCCCGGTTCAACGGGGCGGCAGGCGAGTTCAGCCTTTGCGAAATCGTACCGCTGTGCACCACTGGCACATTGCCGGGCTTCCACCTCGCTCTCCCGGCTCGCTGGTGGATGGCTTACTACTCCTGCCATGACTTTTTTGCAGCGAATCGAGCGCTGCGGCTTGAGGCAGCCTCAATTCCCATTCACTTGTAAAAGGTCCTGTGGACCCAGAGGGATTCGAACCCTCGACCTTCTCAATGCCATTGAGACGCGCTCCCAGCTGCGCTATGGGCCCAGGCTATAGTTTTTAACGAGCTGTAAGACTTCCAGCGGATTATAGAGGCAAACCTGGAAAACAGATTCTCTCCAGGTGGCTTCTACAATCCTGTGGACCTGGCGGGACTCGAACCCGCGACCTCTTCAGTGCGATTGAAGCGCGCTCCCAACTGCGCCACAGGCCCTTTTTTTAAGGTAGCGGAATTGTACCTGAGCGGTTATTACCTGTCAAGGAACACAGATTTAAGGGATATTTTTCCAGATCGGTTTTCACTGAACCAGCATATTATATTATGTCAAATTATCTTGACTCTGAATCGTAATTTGTGCTATGCTTCGATGGTTTAGATTCCGGTTCATAATCTGATAAGTTCATCCAAGGAGGTCAGAGACAGTAACCATGGTTCAACGGGAACGCGTGGCAGAAAATGTCTACTCATTCCAAAGCGAGACCTATGCCCAGGTCACTGCTGGAGTTATCGTTGGACCGAACTGGGCTGTCGTCATCGACACTCTGGCGCTCCCAGATGAGACACTCGCAATGCGCGATTTCATCGAGCAGGAACTTCAGGTTCCGGTTCGATATCTGATCAATACCCATTATCACGCCGATCATTCGTGGGGAAATTGCCTATTTCCCGGGGCAACGATCATCGCCCACACGCTATGCCGAGAACTGCTCGACACCAAAGGGAGAGGCTCACTCGAAGAAGCACGCAAGCAAGGCAATACATTCCGGCAGATTAGGATCGTTCTCCCGCACCTGACATTCTCCCAGGGGAGCATGAACCTACGGGTTGGGAAGAAGACGCTCACCCTGCTGCCTCTCCCGGGGCATAGCCGGGATAATATCGGGGTGCTCGTCGAGGAAGATCGGGTGTTGTTTGCTGGAGATGTGTTCATGCCACTGCCCTATATCGTCGACGGGGATATAGATGACATGATCGCCTCATTGAAAAAGATCAGTAAATTGGGGCTGGAGAATGTCATTCAGGGACATGGCGATATCGTTTTGCGGGGTGAGATTGACAACGCGATCAAGGATAACCTGGCATATCTCTCTGCCATTCGCAAGGCGGTGCGCAAAGCTGGCCGGAGAAAATATCCCTGGGATATTCTCTCCGAAATAAGTGTGGAGGACTGCGGAAAAAGCCGGGTTCTGATCGGCGGCCTGGCTGAAGAACTTCACAGACGCAACCTGCGCGCCCTCTATTATCAGATGTATGGGAAATCCCCCGCCTCCTCGGAGGATGAATACGTGTACGAATACGAAGAGGCGGAATGAATCCCGAATTCGATATCTGGAGTCCAGGTTTAGATTTTCGGCCTGATCAAAATGAATTAATCCGGCAGGGTTATGATCTCTAGCGCTTTCACCATACCCTTTTGGATTGCGAACCCTCGACAGGTCCAGCGATCGTCCAGCTTCCACCACAAGAGGTAAGCAGTTCCAGGGTAACTCGCCTGCTCGATGTCGCTCATAGAAAGCTGCGGCGGACCATTTGGATGAGAATGATAGATCGCCATCAATTTCCAATGGTTCTCATCCAGCATCTTGAAAATCTGTATCTGTTCAAATGGGTCGATTAAATAACGAAAGGGGCTGTGATAAGAATTCGTCGTCGGAAATACAGCCACGCTCACGCCGTCATCTTCAGCAACAAGACCACAGGCTTCCTCATCAAGACGTCTGGAGACATCCTGTTCCATCTCCAGCCAGTGCCTTTGGCGTATATTCAGAACCGCAAGCGGTTCTTCCCTCAGGATATCCAAAGCGTGATCCCCGATACCACCAGGAGAACGATCCCTGGTTCGATGACAGCCCGCCTCCAGGGCTCGCCTTGCAAGAGTGCACCCGTCAGACTGGTAAGAGAATAAGCCGGTCCGAGAGTCGCCAGACCAAAAGTGATCGGTTCTAAAGGCAAGTAGTGCAGGCTGGTGATGATCTGGGCAATGATGACTGTCACCGCCAGAGCAGGCATCAGCACCCATCGACCGCGAAAGAGAAGACTGAATGAGCGCAACACAACCAGGAAGATCGAGACAGTGAGAGCTGGAAGCATCAGGAAAAGACGCAAACCAATGGAACGTAAACCGATCGTCAGGAGCAAGAAAAGGGCAAAAGAAACCGCGGTGAGTCCAGAATATGCCAGTGGATAACGAGCATCCTCCGGATCGACCGTGATATATTCAGCGATTAACACCAGCATCAGCAGTGCACCACCGATAGCAAAGCTGGCGATCCAGACAATGCCGATCGGCAGCCTGTATAATGGCACCGCGAGGACACCCGCAGTCAGAGCCGGAAGCAACCAGTGGTCCAGAGTTCGCTTTCCCCTCAGCCGAGGGTGTTCGTGGATCAGGACATCTGCACCGGTGGCGGTCAAACCGGCGACCAAGAACGTCACCACGATCTGAAGGTCGATATCTAAGGCGAGAAAAAAACCAGGCAGCTGGAGGTTGATCTCCTCTAATGGTAAATCAATGAAACGCGAAGCGGCGTAGGCCAGTAAAATGACTGCGGAAACCACACCCAGTCGCTCCGCACCGGGTAGCTCAGTCGGTCTTCTCATGAAAGGGATTTTAACTGATTTCTTGACGGATTGGCATATCGCGCTTAGGATCACTTCACCCCCAGGATCACTCTACCGGGAAGGATTTAACGAGATCTATAAACCATGTCCTCCAAATCCATACCCAGGAGCTGCACAAAGCGGAATTAACCTATGCGCATCGGTATGATGGCAGACGCATACAAACCCCATGTTTCCGGGATCACTCACCACATCGCATTGAACAAACGTGTCCTGGAGAGTCTGGGACATGAGGTATATGTCTTCACATTCGGGGGTGATAACCACATCGACGATGAGCCCAATGTAATTCGTACCCGCGGCTTACCGCTGGTAAACACCGGCTACTATGTGAGCCTGCGCTACAGCACCCAGGCGCAAAGGTTACTTCGAACGATGGATATCGTTCACGTGCACCATCCGTTTACCAGCGGCCAGCTGGCCATCCGCTACTGCAAGCCACGCAACATCCCAATTGTTTTCACCAACCATACTCGCTATGATTTATACGCCCAGGCATACCTGCCGATGGTGCCGGAATCGCTGGGTGATGCGTTCCTGCGCGCATATATGCCTGCTTTTTGCCGCGCCTGCAGCCTGGTCATAGCTCCTTCGCCCGGGATCAAAGAGGTTCTGCGCCGCTTCGGCGTCGACACTCCCATCGAAGTCATCCCCAACGGGATCGATCTGGCTCCGTTCCTCAACCCCCCTCGGAAAATCTCCCGCCAGATGTTTAACCTCGAAGAAGACGACATTGTGATCACCTATATGGGCAGGCTTGGACCGGAAAAGAATCTACCGTTCTTGCTGCGTTCCTTTGCAGGTGTCGCAAAAGCCTACCCGCATGTCAAATTGCTGATCATTGGAGATGGACCCGAGCGGGAGAACCTCGAGGACCGGGTGCAATATATGGGGATCGGCGAGCAGATCCGCTTCACCGGCATGATCCCCTACGCAGATCTACCCGATTACCTGTACCTGGCTGATTTCTTTGCCACAGCCTCAGTAACTGAAGTGCATCCCCTTTCTGTGATCGAGGCTATGGCCTGCGGTCTTCCAATCGTCGGGATCAGCTCGCCGGGGATAAGCGACACAGTTCAAGACGGCATCACCGGTCTGCTTGCACCACAGGAAGATATCGCCGTCTTCACCGCAATGTTGTCGCGCCTGGTCATGGAGACAGAGACACGCAAAAGGCTGGCAGCCGGCGCGCGCCAGGCTGCCGAGACTTTCGCAATCGAGAACACCATTCAATTGCTGCTTGAGAAATACCAGAACCTGGTTTCTCAATCTCAGGGCATTGAGCATCAATCGAACCATAAAACCATCGAACCGGCTTCGGAGGTGGGTCGGTGAAAACCGCGCGGCAGAATTTAGGCCGCTGGGGAGAGTCTCAGGTCGCCGATTACCTGCACCAGAAAGGCTACGAAATCCTGGATCGAAATGTACGCACACCTTACGGCGAGATCGACCTGATCGCCAGCCAAACCACAACCTCTCAGCCAGCCGAGGCAGCGGAGAGGGTGATCGTGTTCATCGAAGTCAAGACCCGGACGACCTCGACCTTTGGTTACCCAGAAGAATCGGTCACCTCGCGTAAACGGTCTCACCTGCTGAGCGCGGCACAGCATTACATCGCCGAACACCCCCAGCTTGGCGACACCTGGCGCATCGATGTCATAGCAGTACGCCGCTTCAATGACCGTCAGGAGACAGACATCCTGCATTTCGAGAATGCAGTCGCCTGAAGAACACCCGTCACCCAGACCCCCGCTCATCGTTATCCTCGGTCCTACCGCGGTGGGCAAAACAGAGATCGCTATTATCCTGGCAGAACGGATGAAGGGGGAAATCGTCTCGGCGGATTCGCGGCAGTTCTACCGCGGAATGGACATCGGCACAGCCAAACCCAGCCCGGAACAGCGCGCACGAGTGGTCCACCATCTGATCGATATCGCCGACCCGGATCAAACCCTGAGTCTGGGGGTCTTCCAGAAAATTGTCTATCAGACAGTCCAAAACATCCATGCCCGTGGGAAGCTCCCGTTTCTGGTGGGTGGCACCGGGCAATACATCGCGGCGATTACATCCGCCTGGCAGGTTCCCCGGGTCGAACCGGACCCCGACCTGCGCCGCACCTTGGAAAGCTGGAGCAAGGAGATCGGAGCTGACGGAATCCATACACGGCTGCGCAGTCTCGACCCAGATGCAGCCGCTCAGATCGACCCCCGCAACCTGCGCAGGACGATCCGCGCCCTGGAAGTCATCCTGCGCAGCGGTCGCAGATTCTCCGAGCAACGCAAACCCGGTCAGCCCGCTTATCGCCTCCTGAAAGTCGGGTTAACCATGCCGCGGCCGCAACTTTATGCGCGAATCGATGCCCGCATCGAAGCCATGGTCAAGGCTGGTCTGCTTGAGGAAGTTCGCTCATTGCTCGAAAAGGGCTATCCCCCAGACTTACCAGCGTTCTCGGCGATCGGTTACCAGGAAATGATCGCCTGCCTGCGAGGAGAGATCACCCTGTCGGAAGCGGTGACGACCATGAAACGCCGCACCCGGCAGTTCGTCCGCCGCCAGGCAAACTGGTTCAAGACCAGGGACACAGATATCACATGGTTCCAGGTCGAGACAAAAGTCGAGGATGACATCGAAGCGTTCATCCGCACTTGGCTGGGTGACTGTCACATAGGCGGTGGGTTTTGACAAAAAGAGCAGGCTCCAAGTAAGATGGTAGTTTCTACACAACCATCATCCAGGAGCCTGCC
>FWWM01003360.1_pt1 | contig 39897 bp, 32 predicted proteins | sample 2228351 | NCBI WGS metagenome assembly FWWM01 (sample SAMEA103939774, study PRJEB20133) | metagenome
GAACGAGAAAAAGGGCATAATCTCAAATGAATTAGGCCAAAACTATGCCTATATTTAAAAAATGTCTTATTTCAGAACAACTCTTTTTTATGTCTACGCCATCCTATCCGGTGGCTGCAAAATCATTACGAACCATTGATTGTTGCTATGAACGCTAAAATAAGAGAGGTAAACAAGGCAATGATTTTATGGCTGACATAGAGACTTTTTGTGGATAATGCGAAGGTCAAATTCATGTCTTTGGTAAGACTCTTATGCCAAAGACTTGCCTTTCAACTAAGCCGCAGAATGAATTTTTATTCAACTAGCCTCTTAGCCTTATTCCTTTTCGGGCAGGGATAATGGAGAAAATCGCAAGATTACTCCATCGCCCTTTTTGCCCTCGCTGGCAACGAACATTGTGCCATCAGGTGCGAAAGCTATGCCTTCTGGCTGAGGCATGGTTTTTCTATCCAGGCGAGTCACATATCGGATGTCTCCTGTGGCGTAGTCCAAAACGACTAGCCGCTTGAGCGATGTAGAAAGGACGTACACATCCCCCGATTGGGGGTGTACTGCGATGCCCGAAGGACTAAAGAAGTTCTGTTTTTCTACTTCCTCATAGGGTACCCACAAGTTCACCTCGCGGGGAGCTATGCGATAGATTGGTGTATCGAGCAATTGCTTGTGATACAAGTCGAAAGCATACACGCGGCGTTCGTGGGCGCTGTCAGGGATACCCTTACAGGCCAACAGCAGTGCATTGCGTCGGGCGTCGTAGCCCAAGCCTTCCACATCCTCCGTTTTGGTTAAGAAAGTTTCATGGCATAGAATACGCGGTTTTCGGCGCTGCCAGTGCTCAATCTCGTAAACTTGGCCGTTGCTTCGCACTACATAGAGGCGATGACCGATTACCTCCACGCCCTCAAAATCTCCTTTTTCTCGGAAGAATACACGTCGCAAGATGGCCCCAGAGGTGGCGTCCAGAAAAAATGCCTCGCCGCGCTCGTCGGATACAGCGCAAAGCACGCCCGCCTGAGCAGTGGTGCTCAAGCCCGAAATCTCGCGCAACTCAGCGTAGGGCAAGGACAGCACCGTATCGGGGCTGTCCAAGACATAAGGAAAGAAATAGGATGTCGTTTCAGGTTGGGCATTTACCCCACTACAAGCCAACAAGAGCACAAGCAACGCTTTCTGCGCCCCTCCATCAGCTACGCGCTTCCGGCCTCGAAAGCCAAAAGTGTGGAGAATACCTGACCAGTGCCCTCGAGGTCTCATAAACCCAACGCCTTTATTCCGAAAAGACTTCTATCGGATGTACACGCACGACCAAGTCAGTGAACTTGCCTTTAAATCGCGTGGCCCGAACAATATGGTTATCAATCCAGTGATAATTGCCTCCACGTGGCTTGCCGAAGATAATACCATGGTATTTGAAGCCGTGTCGGCCCAACCACTCTTCCGTGATGGTACGATGTTCTTCGGTACGGCTGGTAAAAAAGTAAATAATGTGCCCTTCATCGTACCATTTGTTGATCATAGCTAGGGCATCTGAATATGGGAGCACCGTTTTCATCCGCTCTGGCTCCTCATTGGGCACGTCATCGCAGATGGTGCCATCAATATCAATCAAGAAATTGCGCACTCCCTCGGGCAGGATGGGGCTGATGCGCTCGCCCTTTTCGTTAAAAGCCTCTTTCAAGGTCTGACCGTTGACATGTTCTTTATCCATGATGGTGTGGATTTTACGCAAAGGTATGCAGTAAAGCAATAGAAAAGCCAAGACGGTGGAGGATTTATTAAAATATTCTGAGTCGCCTCAACACCGCTTGCAGCAAGTGGCTTTAATACGCATAAAGGTGAGGGAGTTACTTAATAATAGCAGCGCTGGGCCACAATGCTCTTTGGCATCGAGGCCCAGCGCCTATCTCTCATGAAAAGTGTCTTTTTTTCGTCCAAAAGTGCCTCGCAGCCGGCTCGGATCTCTCTTTTGAAACCCCATCAACTGCTTTGACGATACAAAGGTGCGGGCACCTGGAGGCGTTGCCAAGGACATTTATCGCTTTTCAAAAAAGGTGTTTTAATAAAATAGAGTGGCGCGTTTAAATACTAAAGCGTTGTTTTTTAGTATTTTGCACAATGTGAAAAAGCGGGTCAACTACCCCTTCGATGCGAAGGGGTAACGCTTCTTCCCAACATAGAAAGCCTAATCTCCTAAGCACTGCGCCAATAGCCGGTGGAAATGGTGTACCCCTTGTTCCTGTTTGGGAGCAAATCTCCCGGTGTGGTAGAAGCGCGACTGTACTCCTCGCTGCACCTGCTCAACAACGGCTTCATCTTCGCGCTCCACGAGGTCTAGATCTGCCCCGGCGCCAATGCCGAGTTTTTCAGGTTTCCAGACGTAGGCGCGAAAACTCACCTTGGTAAGCCCGGACTGCTGCGGGCGCACGATGTTGAGCGAAAGCCCCCAAGGGTAGAAGTTGAACATGATGTTAGGAAAAAGCCAGAAATAATAAGCCGCCACAGCTTGACCGGCGTCTTCATGGTCATTTGGCAGGTCAAAGACCTCTTCGCCTCCGCGGCCAATGCCCACCTGGCAGCTGCCCCACGGGATGAGCTCTGTGCGGTAGGCGTCCCAGTCCAGCGTAGCGGCTAAGCCCTTGTGTACGAAGGGTATATGGAATCCTTCTAAGTAGTTGTCGCAGTACAAGGCCCAGTGAGCGCGCACCAAGTAGTCGCGCGAGCGTGCAGGATCAAAGCGGAAATGCTCCACAGGCAGAAAGCCGACCTTGCGCTCCATAGCACCGATCCACTCTTCAAAGGGAATGGCGGGGTCGAGCGAGGTGAAGATGAATTGGCGCCAATGGCGCAGGGGCAGCTTAGTCAAGTTATCCTGGGGGCAAGGAAAGTTCTCCATGCCATCGGTTTGGGGCATAGCGGCAAAACGCCCATCTAAGTGAAAGCGCCTGCCGTGATAGCCGCATACAATTCCCTTGGTCAGGCGCTGCGGATGTTGTACCAGTATGTTGCCCCGATGCGTGCAGACATTAGACAGGCAATGCCACTGGTCAGCCTCATCGCGCAAGAGCAGCAGCGGCTCCTCAATGAAGTGCTCCATGAAAGAAAAAGGCATGGCATCGCCAGGTAAGCGCACGAATTCCTCAGCCCCAACGACCATCTGCCACGAGCGAACAAAGACGCGTTCCCGGCATTTTTCGAAGACCTCAGCAGAACGGTAAAAATCGGCGGGCAAAGTGGCTGCTCGGCGAATGTCAGACTCGATGTAATAAGCCATGATCTCGACTGAAATTTGGATTAGCGTTTCTTCGGTGCAAAGAGCTGCTCAATTTCTTTGGCAAAGCGGGCCTCTATGTCGCGGCGTCGCAATTTGAGTGTAGGCGTGAGCAGGCCGTTTTCTGCAGTCCAAGGTTCTGCCAGCAGTTGGAAGGTCTGCACCTGTTCCACAGGGCTTAAATGCGCTTCGTTGATGGCCTGTACCTCCTGCGAAAATAGCTTGAGCACTTTGTGGTTGAGGATCATGTAGGGTGGTGCCGTCCAGTGTACGTTGTTCTCTCGGCACCAGATTTCCAACTGCTCGAAGTTAGGTACGATAAGCGCCGCTACAAATGGCCGGTTCAACCCTACAACCATACATTGCGCCACGAACGGAGAACGAAGGAGCTGCTGTTCGACGAAGGCCGGAGTAACAAACTTCCCCGAAGTCGTTTTGAACAGCTCACTCAGGCGGCCCGTGATGCGTAGGAAGCGCTTTTGCTCGAAGCGTCCTTGGTCGCCCGTTTTAAGCCAGCCATCCGCAGTGAAGCGCGCGGCCGTCTCTTCGGGTTGGTTCCAATAGCCGAGCATCACATTTGGCCCGCGCACCTCGATTTCGCCCACACCATCAGTGTCGGGGTTGGCAATGCGCACTTCCACGCCAGGTATAGGTATGCCAACGGTGCCGAAGTGTACACCACCGGGTTCGAAGCGGTTGAAAGCCACCACAGGGCTAGTTTCCGTCAGTCCATAGCCCTCGCGCACATCTACGCCGGCGGCGGAAAAAAGGCGCCCCAGCCGCGGTTGCAGAGCAGCAGCGCCCACAGCGATACCCTTTAGCCGCCCGCCCATAGCGCGGCGCCAGTGCCGAAACACCAGCAGATCGGCCAACCAGCGCTGGAGGCGGTAGACAATGGGCATACCGTAGGCACCCGCATACGGATAGCGCTCGCCCAAAGCAATGGCCCAATCTAATGCCTTGCGGCGCCAAAGGCTGGCATGGCGGCGGCGCTCGAGCAGCCGTTCATAGCTGCGCTCCAATACCCGAGGCACTGCTGTGAAAAAGTGAGGCCTCACTTCGCGCAGCGCCTGTGGCAGATGTTCCAAGGCATCTACATACCAGATGGACATGCCCGCCGCCTGATACATGTACGTAACCATCCGCTCAAAGACGTGGCTTAAGGGCAAAAAGCTCACTGCAGCCATACCTGGCTCAAGAGGCGATATGGCCAGTACGGACTTGATGTTACTTACCAAGTTAGCGTGAGAGAGCATTACTCCTTTGGGTTGGCCCGTCGTGCCCGAAGTGTACAGGAGTGTGGCCAAATCCATCTCAGTAATTTCGGCACGCCGCTGCTCGATTTGCCTTAGGCAAGCCTCATCGGGTGTTTGGCGCAGGGCATTCCAGGATATGGTGTCGGGCAGGCGCTCAAAGGAAAAGATCCACTCCACCGATACCTTGCTTTGCCGCAGGCGCTCCAGCATAGCAGCATTGCTCACGAAAAAGGCGCGCAGGCCGGCGTCCTGAGCGATGAAGGCAATCTCGTCGCTGCGTGCAGTGCTGTGCACGGGCGTCGGCACTATCCCCAGCTGCAGCATGGCTGCGTCGGCAATGGCCCACTCCGGGCTGCCGCAATGGGCGAGTATTCCGACGCGGTCGCCGCGCTTCAGCCCCAAGGCCAACAGCCCTGCGCTGATGGCATCCCGCTCGGCTACGGCCTCAGCGGTGCTCCACTTGGCCCATGCCTCACCGTCTTTTCGGGCAAAAGCCACCGCCTGCGGAAACCGCAGGAGCTGGTAGTCCAAAATTTCGAAGAGGCGGTGAAAGTCCATGACCGTTCAGCTGCTTTGCGCCTGATTTCGGGGTGCAAGTTACATCTGACCTATGGAGCAGCCAATGGCGACCTTACCTTTGCGCCCATATCGTAAACCGCCCAAAAAGGGCACCTGCCTGTTGTATAGGCGGGCTAAAAAGCACTTTAACTCATGATGATTAACCTCACGTTTCCCGACGGCAGCGTTCGTCAGTATGCCGTTGGCACCACAGGTCTGGAGGTGGCCCGCTCCATAAGCGAGGGCTTGGCCCGTACGGCCTTGGCTGTCAAGGTCAATGGTGAAGTGCGCGATCTCACGCGCCCCATTACAGAAGATGCCGCCATCGTTTTTTGTAAATGGGAAGACAAGGAGGGAAAGAGTACATTTTGGCACTCGTCGGCTCACCTCTTAGCCGAAGCTTTGGAAGCCCTCTTTCCCGGCATCAAGTTCGGCATAGGTCCGCCCATCGAAAACGGCTTCTACTACGATGTGGATACGGGCGATCGCCCCATTACCGCAGCCGACATCCCTGCTATCGAGCAGAAAATGCTCGAGCTGGCGCGCAAAAAGTCAGCGTATCGCCGCCGCGAAGTCAGCAAGGCCGATGCCATCCGGTACTTCACCGAAAAAGGCGATGAGTACAAACTGGAACTGCTCGAAGGGCTGGAAGACGGCCAGATAACCTTCTACGAACAGGGCAACTTCGTAGATCTGTGCAAAGGCCCACATATCCCAACCACAGAGCCTATCAAAGCGGTGAAAATCCTCAACCTCGCCGGCGCTTATTGGCGCGGCGACGAGAAGCGCAAGCAGCTGACGCGGGTGTACGCCATCTCCTTCCCCAAGCAGAAAGACCTGGAGGAATACCTGCACATGCTAGAGGAGGCCAAAAAGCGCGACCACCGAAAAATTGGCCAGGAACTCGAACTATTCATGTTCTCCGAAAAGGTGGGCCAAGGCTTACCCATCTGGTTGCCGCGCGGTACGGCGCTGCGCAGCCGCTTAGAGGACTTCCTCAAAAAAGAACAACTCAAGCGCGGCTACGTGCCAGTCATTACGCCGCACATCGGCTCCAAACAGCTGTACGTTACCTCTGGCCACTGGGAAAAGTACGGAGAGGACTCCTTCCAGCCCATCCTTACCCCCAACCGCGATGAGGTCTTCCTGCTCAAGCCGATGAATTGCCCACATCACTGCGAGATCTACGGCCATCGCCCCCGCTCTTACAGAGAACTGCCGCTGCGCATTGCCGAATTCGGCACCGTTTATCGCTACGAGCAATCGGGCGAACTCCACGGCCTTACGCGCGTGCGCGGCTTCACGCAAGACGACGCGCACATCTTCTGCACCGAAGACCAACTCAAGGAGGAATTCCTCGGCGTCCTTGACCTGACGCGCTTCGTACTGGCCAAAATGGGCTTCGAAAAGTTTACAGCCCAAATTAGCCTGCGCGACCCCGAGAACAAGTCCAAATACGTGGGCACCGAGGAAAACTGGCAAAAGGCAGAGCGCGCCATCATCGAGGCCGCTCAGGAAGTAGGCCTGCCTACCGTCACAGAACTGGGCGAAGCGGCTTTCTATGGCCCAAAACTCGACTTCATGATCAAGGACGCCTTAGGGCGCGCTTGGCAACTGGGCACCATTCAGGTGGACTACAACTTGCCAGAGCGCTTCAATCTCACGTACATCGGCCCGGACAACCAGGAGCACCGCCCCGTGATGATCCACCGGGCACCCTTCGGAAGCATGGAGCGCTTCACTGCCGTGCTCATCGAGCACTGTGCCGGGCGCTTCCCCCTGTGGCTTACTCCGGAGCAGTTCGTCGTGCTGCCCATCTCCGACAAGTTCGTGGACTACGCCCACCTGGTCAAGCAACAACTCGCCGCAGAAGACCTACGCGGCGAGGTGGACGACCGCAACGAAACCATCGGGCGCAAAATCCGCGACAACGAACTCAAGCGGATACCCTTCCTGCTCATCGTGGGCGAAAAAGAGGCCAACTCGGGCACGGTGAGCGTCCGCAAACAAGGCGAGGGCGACCAAGGCTCCATGTCGGTGGCCGACTTTGCCGACATGTTGAAGCGCTTGCTATAAGCCGAGCCTGAAGGGGCACATCGGCGAAGCATGTGATTACAGAGCACGACTTCGCCGATGTGCTTGTGTTGAGCGCTCAAACGGGTACTTTTCGCAAGCACTACCTTTTTCGCCCCCATTTTTTTGGGGGAAAACGGCTGCCGGCTTCGGCGCAGCCACTGTGGGTAGTGTAGCTGGGGCGAGCTCCTGTTGGGCCGCGGGCATGTTTGCGTCCCGCGTCGGGCCTTAATAATGGCGCAAATGCAGCTTCGTACCCGCATTCTGCACCCATGATATGCAGATTTACGAATTATTCTTCCCACTTTAGGCCATAAATTGGCCCAAAACCTGAGGCTTTTTCCCTCTTGCCCGAAAACACTCATAAGAACAATCTACCACTTGGCGTGTCAGTGTCGGCGACTCGAAGTCACGCCGACACTTAGTCACACTTGTCGCGCTCGGCTTTGAGCTCGTTGGAGGAGGCGAGGAAAATTTTGATTTTGCGGCCCATGTTGTTCAAATTGGATGTTTGGCAAATGTATAGGAAACGGCGGTTTTCAGAAATGGGAAATCCCAGGAGCTGACCAAAAAGGCACAGCATGGACACGCACAGACGCTTACTTGCCCAACTGCCACTTCGCCCACTCGTAGTTGTGCCTGAATGATTGATATTCAGGAAAATCGCGCACCATCGCCATTATTCCAATTCGGATAAAACACTTCGTACTATTCCCAAATACTGTTGAAACTGCACATTATCTGGCGAGATTGCTACCAACTCCGAAAAATGCTTTTCTGCCTCTCGGAGATTTTTCTTCGCTTTTTCTAAATCAGTCTCTAAATATACGGAAGCAAGTTTCACATACGAAATCGCCAAACTGTTTTTGAATTCCACATTTTGCGGATAGGCTTCGTGCAGTTCTTTTGCCAATCGGTTGCGTTCTTCAAAAAAAGTCAAAGCCTTTGGCAAATTGCCCAATTTGGTGTGCGTCGAGCCGAGTTTTTCGTACGAAATCGCCAAACCGTTTTTGAAGGACACATTTTGCGGATAGGCTTCGTGCAGTTCTTTCGACAGTTCGAGGTCTTTTTCAAAAAAAGTCAAAGCCTTGGGCAAATTGCCCAAAGCGGTGTGCGTCTCGCCGAGTTTTCCGTACGAAATCGCCGAACCTTTTTTGAAGTCCACATTTTGCGGATAGTCTTCGTGCAGTTCTTTTTTCAGCCTGTTGTATTCTTCAAAAAAAGTCAAAGCCTTTGGCAAATTGCCCAAAGCGGTGTGCGTCTCGCCGAGTTTGGCGTACGAAATCGCCAACCCGTTTTTGAAGTTAGGATTATCAGGTTCGGCAGCCAAAAGTTTTTGGTCAATGTCAATTCCTTTTTGGAAATACAACAGTACCTGCTCCACGAACCCAATCGTTTGAAAATATCTGCCCACTCGCTCACTCAACACGGACAAACCGCGGCTCGGCATCTGCGCCAAACCCAGCACCACCGCCCCGCCGTATTTTGCAAAATGCGCGGCGGCTTCATAACTGACGTTGAGCAGGTGTCCGCTGCTGCCTTCGTACCTTAATTTTTCACAAAGCGAGTCCACCAAACCCGCGCAGTCCTCCGCCAAACGAGGGTTTTTCATCCGGCAGACCTCCTGCACTACGGAGCTGCACTTGAAAGTTTTGTCCTCCTCGGCGAAATCGAGCCAGCCTTTTTGGGCGAGCGCGAGCAGCAGGGTGTCGAGGTCGGCGGCATCGAGCAGGCTTTCGAGGTGCTCGAAAGGGATGCGCTCGGCGGGCAGCACGGCGAAATTGGCGAGCAGGGCGCGTTCGGCATCGAGCAGTTCGCTCAGGTCGTACATGACAGCGACGACGGCTTCGGGTGTGGCGCGGCGCAAGCCGTTGGGGGCTTGGTATCGGAGCGGCACTTCGGCACTTTGGCTGAGGCGAAGCAGCCCCTGCTCAATGTCGGCTCGGAGTTGAGAGAGGAGGTATCGTTTTTTCAGTCGGTTGTTGAAGTGGTTGAGGTTTTTGGCAAAAAGTTCGAGCACGAGGGTGTTGCCGCCCACCGCGCGATAGATTTCGCGGAAAACTGGCTCCTCCGCCTGCTCGAAGGCTCGGTAGTGGGTACGGAAAACTTCGAGGGCGAGGTCTTCGGGCAGCGGCTCGATTTTGAAAAAACGCGCCGCGCCGCACTCGCTGACGCGGGTGGTGAGCAGGATGTGGAAATTGGAGCAGCGTTGGAGGCGGGGCAGATTTTGCTCCAAATCGGCGAGTTCGTTGGCGTTGTCCACCACGAGCAGGCAGGGGCGTTGGAGTTGGGCGAGGGCTTTGAGCAAGGTTTCGAGGCGTTCGTCGGTGCTCGCCCGCTCCTCGAATTGCAAGCCAAGCGGCGTGGCGAGTTGCAGCAGGGCATCGGCGATGCTCCGCTCGCGGAGTACCCAGGCGATGTGCCGGTACTCGTGCCCAAACCGGTGAAAATACTGTGAGGCGAGGGAGGTCTTGCCGATGCCGCCCTCGCCGTTGACGAGCAGCAGTAGGTGTCCCTGCGGCTCGAACAGGCGGTCGTGGATGGTTTGGAGGTCTTGTTCCCTGCCCATGAAAACTTCCGAGAGGAAGGGCGGTGGGGTGAGGAGTTGGGGGATTTCGCTTGCAGGAGCAAACCGCTTAATAGCCTCCAGTATTTCCCTAAAACCCTCTCCCATTTCTTGGCGCAACAAATCCATCTCCTCCCTATTGGAGGGGTTGATTACTCTTACTTCACCATTTGAGTGGATGGTGATTTGACCGGTATTTTGCTCAACATAAACGGATTTTTCGCCGTGTTGAGCGACTTTCACTGCTGACATAGACTATCAATTAATGTTAATTGGGCCTTCGTTTTTTTCAATATAGACGGATTTGTCGCCGTGTTGATGGACATTTCGGACATTATTTCCTTGGCTTGTCTCATTTGAGGGTTCGACTTTGGATGCCTCCTTCCAAACAAGTCCGGTAAACAACAAAACCACAAATCCAGTAACGGCATACCATGTAGTCTTGAACGATAGGCCAAGAGAGGAAACGACCTCCTCAATTTCCGTTTTGACCGCATCGGGCATAAGTTCGCCGAGAAAACCGAGGGCTACACCAAGTATGGCTATGAGTACGGTTAACCAAATGGCTTTTCGCTGATTTTTCATGGTAGATGAATGCGTTGATTTAGAATGAGTAATTTGTGTTATGGTATCGCCAATATGCACATTCCCACCCGCCGAGATAGTCGAACCGACCACCACATTCTTGCTATTCACAATAGAAACAGCGCGTTCCATCTCTTTTTGAAGGGCAGGAGTACTGCTTTGGGTTTCAATTTCGGAGAGCAATTCGAGCAGGCCCATGCGGATTTGGTTTTGGGTCAGCGCCGCTTCTTCATGGCTTACTAATCCCAATTGGAGCTGTTTCCGGATATGTGCAAATCGCCCGGATTGCTGTAGTACCTCATTCAGCTTGGGTGAATTGTCCAAAAAAGCCCGGAGTTTTTCCATGGCAGCGGCCATTTCATCCCGGGCGATTAAGTCCTGTATGTTCTTTATGAAGTCTGCTGTGTTCATTTATATTCGGTGGGTTGTTTGTTCAGAATGGTCAAAAATAGCCAAGAATAAAACGTTTTTGGTCGTTTTTGTGCTTTTTAAACATCCTAAGCTGTAGGTAGCAAAGGTGTAGTTTTTTGTTGTTTTTTGGGAAAAACGGCTCCAGTGCTTCGGCTTGGCTTCTTCGCGCACCCGCACCCACAGAGTTCCGGCTTGGGCCTGAGCATGTGCCCGTCTCGCCCTGGGGCCTTAATAACAGCGTGAGCGGCACCGCAGGGTCGCCGTGCTTGCAGGCGCGGAGGCGGTAGGCTGCTGTTTCGCGATTATTAAGGCCCGAAAGCGGGACGAAAACACGCACGGGGCTAAACAGGAGACGCGCGCCCAACTACTACGCCCACAGCAGTGGCTCCGAAGCCGGCAGCCGTTTTTTCACCCCAAAAATGGAGGTGAGAAAGGCGGCGGGAAAGTGGCCGGTTCTACTTTTCCCTCATCACTTCAAAATGGCAGTCTCTGCGGGCACTTTGGAAAATATCATTCATCATTCATCATTCATCATTCATCATTCATCATTCATCATTCATCCGCTCTGGAAAATGTACTCTTTGCACCCCCCCCCAAAAAAAATGGGTGTCGTATGGGTCTGAGCATAGTGCCGGCGCGGCGGTGGGTTGGGCCAACGCCAGCGGAGTTCCCCGACTGGGACGGTTGCTATAGGTATTTCGTGGAGTTTTTCTCTACGAGCACCTCCTTGAGTTCTTTCAAGAAGGCGTATTGCTCGGGCAGGACGCGCTTGAAGGCTTCTTTGATAGCAAAGTAAGCGCCTTTTTCCATGTCCGGAATCAAGTTGCGCAAACGTTCGCGCGCCTTCTCTTTGGCGACGCGATAGTCTTCGTAGATCAAGGCGCGCAGCGAGGGGAGTTCGTGCCAGTCGGCCTCTACGGCGATAGCCCGGCGCTCTGTGCCATCCTCTTGCTGGATGGGTTCCAGCTCAATGTAGTCGGCTTGTTGGAGGGTTTTCGCTGAGTCGCCCGAAGTGCGCAGGGCTTCCCAAGCTTCTTGTTCTCCCTGTTGCGATGTTTTGCTAACCAGAAAGACTTCCAGCCCAGATTCGCGAACTCGATAGACGATAAGATCAGTAAACTTGTTCTCAGACATTAGTTGAAATGTTTAACCACAACAACGGCGACTTAAACGCTGGCGCTGCCTTTTGGTTCGAGGGCAAAGAAGAGGCCTGGGGCGCTGGCGGAGAGCGCTAAATTCGGATGGTCTTCACATCGGGCGCCTTTCGGGTGGGTTCTTCGCTTTCTTTTTGCTTTTCGCGTCCGTTTTTGCGCTCCTTAGGTGCGGCAGGGGGAGTGCGCTCATCAGGGGAGAGGGGCGCGCCCTGTTGTTCTTCTTGCAAGCGCAGGCGCTCTTCGGGCAGGAGGTCATCCTCGCCTAAGACCTTGTCGCCGTCGTCAGTAGGAAAGTCTGGCCATGCGCGGTCAAAAGGCTGCAGCGGCATGCCGCGGAAGAAGCGCTCGAACATTTGGTCGAAGTTGCGGAGTTCGGGTGGGAAGAGAAAGTCTTCGTTCGGGGGGCCAAAGCGGAAGAACTGGCGCATTTCGCTTCGCAGATTGCCCAGCGTGGTGTCTATTCGGAAGTAAAAGAAACCACTGGAGTCGGGCAGGACGTGTAATTGCCCGCCTTTGAGTTTGGAGGTATCCGACCAAAAATCGCCCCAGGAGCGCTGCCGCTTCGACCACTCTTCCCAAGGGTCTTGTGTTTGGGTGCATGCCCAAACGGGCAGGAACAACACGCCGAAAACGAGGAGCAAATGCTGAAACGGCTCAGGCAGAAACTGGCACTTGTGCATCATGGTCAGAGAGATTTGCTTAGTGAAATGAGTGGGTCTATATGGGCCAAAAGTTGGGCAAAAATAAGGTATTAGGCCCACATGGTCTCCGGCAGTAGGGAGGGTTACAGGGGACCTTTTACTGGTGTCGAGTGCCAACAGAAGTGCAGTTGCGGTACCTGATTAACAAGTTTAGGCAAGATTTTTGATAGGCATTCTGTGCTCATTTTTTTAAATCGCTTACCATGAACCGGTTTACACTTGTTGCTCTTTGCAGCCTTTTGGGCATTTCTGCGCTTTTTTCGCAAGGCAGCTCCATTTTTAACCAAGTAATAGGTGCTACTGGGCGCACAGGCATCAACCAGGGGCGACACTTTTCCTACACGGTGGGCGAAGCCGTCATCTGGACGGGCATTGGTACCGAACGCGTTCTGACGCAAGGTTTCCATCAGCCAGAGCAGACCAAGATTGTGTATGTAGGGGAGCCTGACCTTTCTTCGTGGGATATCGCCGTCTTTCCCAACCCTACAGCGGATGTAGTGAATATCCGGTTTTCTACCGACAAAGGCGCCTTTCTGATGGCCACAGTCCTCGATGCCACAGGGCGCATCGTATTGGCAAATGAGCGCCTGACAGACGGCCACATGCTCGACTGCCGCAGCTGGCAGCCGGGGCTTTATTTCTTGATACTTACCGACCCTCTTTCCCGCGCATCGGCCACCACGCGTTTCATCCGCCTGTAATTGCACGGCCTCTTCTGCGGCGGTGCTGCATCATGTCTTTCCATTTCCCACTACTAAAATCGATTCGTCATCATGGTTAACCGTTACCTTCTGCCTTTGCTGCTGCTTGGCATGCTTTGGGCATCGAGCGCAATGTCGCAAACCGTCCCTCAGGGGTTCAACTACCAATGTATTGTACGGGACAACACAGGAGCCTCCATCAATAACCAAACGGTTACCCTGCTTTTTACCATTCGAAACAATGCTCCCAATGGCCCCATTGCCTATTCTGAAATGCACACTACCTCGACCAACGCCTACGGCCTCATTAACCTGAGCGTGGGCGGCGGCAACCCGCTACAGGGCAATTTTGCCAGCATCAATTGGGGCGTAGGAGCCAAGTTCCTGACCGTGTCCATCGAGACGGCCCCGGGGGTGTTTGATGAAATAGGCACTTCTCAGCTGTTGAGCGTGCCCTATGCCCTGTACGCGCAAAATGCCGCCAATGGAGCCGACAACTGGGGCACTCAGACTGTACAAACCACACCCGTATTGAGTGGCAATGGTACCGCTGCAAATCCGCTGACCATAGCCCAACAAGGCGCTCAGCCAGGACAGGTACTCAAGTGGAACGGCACCACCTGGGTACCTCAAAATGATGACACTGGGCAGCCGGGTACTGTTACAGAAATCAATACCGGAGCAGGTCTTACGGGTGGCCCTATTACCACCAGCGGCACCATTAGCTTGGCCAATGCGCCCGTAACGCCAGGAGTCTATGGTGGGCCGAGTAACATACCGGTCATTACCGTGGACCAGTACGGTCGCGTTGTGGATGCCACCACTATGCCGGTTATTATCACCTCCATCAGCGCTGGGCCGGGCATTAGCGTTACCCAAAACGGGCAAAACTTCACCATCACCAATATCGGAGACCTCGATCCTTCCGACGACATCACGACCTCCTCCGTTGCGGATGGAGACGTAACTGGCCCATTCAGCAACCTGCAAATAAAGCCGGGAGTAGTAGGCACACCAGAACTGGCCGATGGCGCTGTAACCACACCCAAGATTGCCGACGGCGCTGTCAGTACGGCAAAAATTGCGGATAATTCCGTAAATACCAGCAAGATTGCCAATGGCGCCGTTACTGGAGCTAAAATCAATGACATGGGGGCCAACAGCGGACAGGTACTGAAATGGAACGGCTCCACGTGGGCACCTGCACAGGATGCCGTCGGCCCGGCTGTTAGCCTGAACGAAGGCCCGGGCATCGGAATCAGCGGAGCCTTCCCGAATTTCACCATTACCAACACAGGCGATACAGACCCCAATGACGACATTACGGCTACCAGTATCGCTGACGGCGACATCACCGGCACGTTCACAAACCTGCAGATTAAACCAGGAGCCGTTAATTCACTAAAATTGGCCAATAATTCTGTAACTACGCTAAAGATCCACCCGCAAGCTGTTACAGGAGACCGGATTGATCAGATGGGAGCTTCCATGGGGCAAGTGTTGAAGTGGAATGGCAGCACCTGGGCACCCGCTCCGGATAACGTAGGCTCCGTTACCATCACAGGCGGTCTGGGTATTGACGTTACGCCCTCGGGGCAAAACTTCCTCATCACAAACACAGGCGATGTAAATCCCTTCGACGACATCACCATGAATTCCATCGCCGATGGCGACATTACGGGGCCATTCAACAACCTGCAACTGAAGGCTAACGTGGTGGGCAGTGTTGAACTGGCCGACAACGCCGTGCAGACATCCAAGATTCAGAACGGTGCCGTAACGGGCGCCAAAATCGCCTCAATGGCAGCCGCAAATGGCCAGGTGTTGAAATGGAACGGCCTGACGTGGGCACCTGCCGACGACCTGGGGCCAGACAACTGGGGCACGCAAACGGTGGTGGTTGCCGCGCGGCTGACGGGCAACGGTACCAACACTAGCCCACTCGATATTGCCTCGATGAACGCCTCGCTGGGCCAAGTACTCAAATGGAATGGCGTCGCATGGGCACCCGCCAACGAAGAAGTAGGGAACAACTACGCCGCTGGCACGGGCATCAGCATCACGGGCACAGCGCCTAACTTTACTATTAACAATACGGGCGACACCGACAACGACCCGACAAACGAGATACAGGTGCTCAGCCTGAGCGGCAACGATTTGAGTCTGTCCAATGGCGGCGGCACCGTTACCCTGCCCCCCAGCAACAACTACGCCGCTGGCACGGGCATCAGCATCACGGGCACAGCGCCTAACTTTACTATTAACAACACGGGCGACGCGGACAACGACCCGACGAACGAGATTCAAGTGCTCAGCCTGAGCGGCAATGATTTGAGCCTGTCTAATGGCGGTGGCACCGTTACCCTGCCGCCCAGCAACGCCTACAGTGCGGGTGCCGGCATCCAAATTACGGGCACGGCACCTAACTTCACCATTGTTAATGTAGGGGACTTAGACCCTAGCGACGACATCACTACTTCAAGCACTGCTGGCGGCGACCTCTCAGGAACGTTCGACAACCTGCAGATCAACCCCGGCGTGGTTGGCACTGCCGAATTAGCTGATGGTGCTGTTACAGGAGCCAAGATCAATGCTATGGGTGCAGACCCAGGCAACGTGTTGAAATGGGACGGCACCACCTGGGCACCTGCTGATGCTACTATTTACACCTCTCTAAATATCGCCGGTACCGGCTCCCAGACCGACCCCTTGCGCCTGAATAGCTTCTCTGCTGCGGATGGCCAAGTATTGGCTTGGAATTCTATGGCTAACCTGTGGGTTCCGGCAGATGATACCTGGGGCACACAAGTGGCTCAGACGGATGCCACCCTCGCGGGAAATGGCACTACCGCCAGTCCGCTCAAAATTGCCTCTCAAGGCGCAAACATCGGGCAGGTACTGAAATGGAATGGCTCTACCTGGATACCCGCTGACGACGTTGTGGCCTCTTCGGGTGGCGATGACTGGGGCACTCAATCAGTCGTTTCCGACAACACCCTTGACGGTAACGGCACATCACTGGCCCCGCTCAGGCTGGCGCAACAAGGTGCCACGCTGGGCCAAGTCCTGAAATGGGACGGCACCACTTGGGCCCCCGCTGATGAGGCTGTCGGTAACAACTATACTGCAGGAACGGGTATCAGCATCACAGGCACAGCGCCCAACTTTACCATCACGAACACGGGCGACGCCGACAACGACCCGACCAACGAGATACAGGTGCTCAGCCTGAGCGGCAATGATTTGAGCCTGTCCAACGGCGGCGGTACCGTAACGCTGCCGCCGAGCAACACGTACAGTGCAGGCGATGGTATCGAAATCACGGGCACAGCGCCCAACTTTACCATCACGAACACGGGCGACGCCGACAACGACCCGACCAACGAGATACAGGTGCTCAGCCTGAGCGGCAATGATTTGAGCCTGTCCAACGGCGGCGGTACTGTTACCCTGCCACCCAGCAACACCTACACTGCAGGTGCGGGCATCGAAATCACGGGCACGGCGCCTAACTTTACCATCACGAACACAGGCGACGCCGACAACGACCCGACCAACGAGCTACAGACGCTCAGCCTGAATGGCACAGAACTGAAGATATCTGGCACTAACTCAATGGTCAACCTGGACACTCTCTTCAACAATGCCGGTGTTGGGCTATGGACGGCCAGCGGCCCAGATATTCACAATGCCAACAGCGGCAATGTGGGCGTGGGCACTGCGACCCCCGTGCGTCCGTTGCACGTTAAAGGCGGCACAGAAGTTATTCGCGTTGAGGGAACAGAACCGACCATTGGCTTTGCCAAGGGGGCCAATTTGGCTGCTAGTATTGCCAAGTCTGCTGGTTTCTTTACCCTGACGACCGAGGACACCTCGAGCATCGTGCTGGCCACCGGCGGAGGCAAGGCGGTGTTTGTGGATGGCCTCACAGGGCATGTGGCCATGGGCAATACTGCACATCCCAGCGCTCGACTGCGCGTGTCGCATGCTTCGGGCTTCGCAGGGCTGATGATTGAGAATATTAGCAGCGGTGGACAGTGGGACTTCCGCGTGAACCCGCTGACAGGAGCGCTAGAGTTGTACAACAATTTCAGTGGTGGCGCTTCCCCTGCAGGTACCTTCTTAACCAACGGCGCTTATATTCCTTCGGACAAGCGCTTGAAAAAAGACATCCAGACCACTGGGCGTGTGTTGGATCGCGTCTCCTTACTGCAGCCGGTGTACTACCGCTATCGCCACGAGGGCAGCGATGCTAAGCGCTCGATAGGCTTCTTAGCCCAAGAGGTAGAGGCGCTCTTCCCAGAGCTGGTCATCCAGACGCCCGCCGCCGATGGCCAGACTTATCTGGCGGTGAATTACGCCGGCTTCAGCGTGTTGGCCATTAAGGCCATTCAGGAACAGCAGGCCGAAATCCAGGCATTGCGACAGCAAAACGAGCAACTGGAAAAGCGCCTCAATGCATTGGAAGCCAGAATGCTGCAACTCGAGCAAAGCCGCGCTTCTGCTGATAAATAAGCGCTATGGCGCCATTCTACAAAATACCACAGCCTCGCATCTTTGCAGGGCTGTGGTATTTTACTTCACAACGATGAGGATGAAAGCCTGCCCGTAACCATAATGACCATGCTTTCCGCTTTACTCAAATTGACGTCGTCCTTGCCCATGAACAGGATTACTTACCTGCTTTTTTTCCTCTTCTCGCTTTCTGGTCTTAATGCCCAGGTGTTCTTCTTGCGCGATACTTTTTGCTCTGATCAACTCATCGTGGTTAATGGAACTGTTTACGGCCCAGATAAGCCTAACGGCACGGAGATTATTCCTGGCGGCGCAGCCAATGGCGCCGATAGTATTATCGAGGTTCGATTGGTTTTTTTGAAACCAGGCTTTACCCGTCTGGATTTCAAACTGTGCGAAGGCGACACGGTATGGGTAAATGGAGTGCCTTATCACGCCGGCTTTTACCTAGGCAAGGAAGTTATCGAGAAGGGCGCCGCTAATGGCTGCGATAGCATTATTGAGGTGGACCTGCACTTCTTCCCAAAACCCATTGTGGACATTGTGCAACCGCTTTGCGATGGCGACACGATTTGGGTAAATGGCAAGCCCTTCAGCGCTTTCAGACCCAATGGCGTCGAGATTATTCCCGGCGGCGCCGTTGGTGGCTGCGATAGCATCATTCGAGTGAACCTGACCATTATCCCACTGCCCTATGCCGAGATTGTGGATACGCTCTGCCCCGACGAGTTCCGCATCATCAATGGCCAGCGCTACGACAAGGACTTTCGGGCCGGCATAGAAATACTGCGCGGAGCCGCCAGCAGCGGATGCGACTCCATCCTCGACATTCGCTTTTTCTTCCGAACGACGTGGATGTCCCTGGGCCAAGACCAGGAGATCTACTACGGCGAAGAAGCCTGTCTGAAACCGCTCTTCAGCTTTGCCCCTGTAGCCCTTACCTGGACGCCACCGCTGCCCTGCGCAGACCTGTCGTGCTTGCCCTACTGCCAGACCTATACTACTCACGCCAAGTATCGGCTAGAAGCGCGCGACGTTTACGGGTGTACGGTACGCGACAGCGTGGCCATTCGGGTATTGCGCGAGGTGCCGGTGTATGCGCCTAATGTCTTTCAGCCCGGCGCCGCTTGGCCCAACAACTATTTCTTCCTCAGCGCAGGCCGAGGGGTGTCTCAGATTAACCGCATGTTCATTGCGGATCGTTGGGGCGAGCTGATTTACGAACGCATCAACTTTCCGCCCGATGTTCCTGAATTGGGCTGGGACGGCACCTACCGCGGCGCTCAGGCGCCTGTGGGTGTTTACCTTTTCTGGGCTGAACTTCAGCTGTGGGACGGTTCCACAGAGATAGTCTCTGGCTCGATAACACTGGCACGATAGCGCACTATCAGACTTTGGCGCGAGCCAGATAAAACCCCACACCCACGGCGGCCACTGCGCTGGTGGTGAGGGCTGTGGCAGGCCCGAAGGAATACCACAAAAGCCCCGTCAGGCTGCTGGCCAGAAGAGCGGCAATGCTCTGGAACGCCGTGTAGGTGCCGATGGCTGTCGCTGTGTGCTCGCGGGCGCTAATGTTGCTAATCCATGCCTTCGCCACGCTTTCAGTGGCGGACGCATATAGGCCGTAAAGGAAGAACAACACCCCTACTACCCAATCCTGCGTTGCGAAGCCCATGCCGGCATACACGGCAGCAAAGACCAGCAGGCCGCCGATGAAGACCCGCTTCATGTCCAGCCTGTCTGCTAACATACCCATGGGGAAGGCCGCTACTGCATACACTAAGTTGTAGAAGATGTAAACGCCCACCACGCCGACGTCATCTAAGCCGGCCTCTCGGGCTTTCAGCAGCAAGAAAACATCGGAGCTGTTGAACAGGGCAAATACCAATAGCCCCCCAACCAAGTGGCGATAACGAGGGGACTCTTCGCGCCAGTAGGCAGTAAACGCCAGCAGGTTCCACGCCGAAAAGCGCTTTTCCGGCAGGTGTTCTCGCCGTTTTTCCCGCACAAAAAAGGTGGCAGATATGGCCAGCAGCCCAGGCAGAAAGGCTATCCAGAACAACGTGCGGTAATCCTGTGGGTAGAAATAAAGGTATGCCAAGGCAAGGCTAGGGCCAAGGACAGCGCCCAAAGTGTCCATTCCGCGGTGAAAACCAAACACCCTTCCTTTGGTTTCGGAGGTGGCTTCATCAGATAGCAGCGCATCTCGTGCTCCTGTTCGTATGCCCTTGCCCATTCGATCTAGTGTGCGCGCTAAGAAGACCCACCACGCCCATGAGAACAGGGCCAACATAGGTTTGGAAATGGCGCTAGCAGCGTATCCTATCTGCACAAAGGGCAATCGGCGCGGGCTGTGATCGCTCCAGCGGCCGAAGTATCCTTTGCTTAGGCCAGCTACAGCTTCCGCAAATCCCTCCAGCACACCGATGAACAGCACCGAAAAGCCGATGCTTCTGAGGAATAGCGGCATCACTGGGTATAGCATCTCGCTGGCGATGTCGGTGAACAGGCTGACTATGCTTAGCACCCAGACGTTGCGGGTAAGAAAGGAGCGCTTCATAAGTGGGTGTTTTACGAGCAAAGGTGCACCAGGCCGCTTGCTCAAAGCTCAATGTGTTGGGTAGAAGTGCGCGAATTGCAAAGGGTACCATTTTCCAGAGCGGATGAATGATGAATGATATTTCCCAGAGCGCCCGCAGAGCCTGCCATTTCGAAGTGAAAAGTAGAACCGGCCAATTCCTCCCCTTCTCGCCTTTCTCACCTCCGTTCTTTGGAGTGAAAAAACGGCTGCCGGCTTCGGAGCGGCTGCTGTGGGCGTAACGGCTGGGTGTGCGGCTCCTGTTTGGCCCCGTGCGTGTTTCCGTCCCGCTTTCGGGCCTTAATAATGGCGAAACGGCAGCCTGCCGCCTCCGCGCCTGCAAGCACGGCGACACGGAGGAGCTGCTGCGCCGTTATTAAGCCCCCAGAGCGAGACGGGCACATGCCCAAGCCCGAGCCGGAGCTTCGCAGGTGCGGGTGCGCCAAAAAGCCAAGCCGAAGCACTGGAGCCGTTTTTCCCCAAAAAAACAGCCTCGGTGAGGGCGGTGTAGGCGGCGGCAGCCGCAGCGCGGGTGGTTGGGAACACAGCCCTTGCCGGAAAATGTGTGCCCTTTCAAAGTGCACGAAAACAAAAAGGCCTGGAAGTATTGCACCTCCAGGGCCTCATTTGATTGGTCGGTACTGCTAAAAAGATTCTCTCAAGAAAAGCGGCGCCTCAATGAGAGGACCTACCAGTGGCGCGCAATAGCTCTTCTGCTGTAGGTAAATGCCTGAAGAGGAGCTGAGGGGGGCGCTGCGGCAAGGGCTGCAGTGGTTGTGCCCATGGAGCCAGCCTGAGCTCTTCCAATTGGCGCCGGATGGTGGTGTTGGGTGCCGGCACGCTGCCAGGTAGCGGTTTGCTGCTAAGGATATCTTGCTCCGGAGTAGCAGGCTCTTCGCGCCCAGATGGGTGGGGGCGCCGCAGCGTCCTTCCTCCGGAGGGAAGCACTTGCTGCTGCTGCAAGGCGGCCTCCACTTCGATGGATAAAGGTGCGGTCATCGGAGATGCTGCCATCTCCTTCGATGGTATGGCTTCCTGCATGGGCATCTCGGGCGGCGCAGGTTTTTCGAGCATCCAGTAAGCAAGCCCTACAAGTACTGCTATGCCCAGGACGGCCGTCAGGAGGAAGGTATAGGATCGAGACCACTTCTTGCCGGAAGTGGATGTTTGCAGATGTGTCTGGATGTTTGCCCACACTTGTTCGGAGGGTTTATCCCATCCAGAGGGGGAGGGGGTGTCTGGCAAATTCTCGAAGGCTTCGCGAAAAAGCGCATCGAGATGGTTGAACTCTTTGGACTCTTCCATAATCAGGTACAAACAGAACAGCCGTAGTAGCGTGTGATTTTCAGGTGATGAACGATTTATCCACGATGCGCTTCAAATACTCACGCGCTTTGAACAGCTGGCTTTTGCTGGTTCCAACGGAAATGCCGAGTTTCTCAGCGATCTCCTCGTGGCTAAATCCTTCGATGACGTACAGATTAAACACCGTGCGATAGCCGGAGGGAAGTTGCTGCAAGTACTTGAGTAGGGTTTCTACATCGAGGTTGGAGGCAAAGTCCTCTTCTGTTCGCAGCAAATTTTCAAATGGCGAGAAGTCGGGCGTATCGCGTAAGAAATCGCGCTGCTTTCGGAGATGGCTCAGTGCTGTATTCACCATAATGCGCCGTATCCACCCGCCCAATGCGCCTTCTCCTCTGTATTGCCACATGTCTCGGAAAACACGGATAAAACCGTCTTGAAGCATGTCCTCAGCCTCGGCCCGGTTTCGAGCAAAGCGAAGTACCACCCGAAACATAGGGACGCTATATTTTTGATATAGCGCTGTTTGGTGGGTACGACTTCCATTTAATACGCCTTGCACAAGTTCCTGGTCAGTCAGCTGCTGCATGTTGAACGGATGTTGAATGGGTTACTGAACCTTGGATTGGGTTGCCTGGGAAGATGTTTTTTTGACAAATAAACGTCCTGCGTTCCAATACGTTACCCGCCTCATCGGCTGATGAGTGCTTTTTAAACGAAGGAGACCCGAAAAGTTTTACGCTTGCCCTTGAAAGCGCAGCAGCGCTCACCCGTCTTCCAATTGTACCTTCAAGTGCGCGCGGTACTTGCCGTTTTCCCGTCCGGTGAAGAGCTCATAGCGGTTAGGATAGAGGAGTTCCAGCTGGCGCCGCACATTTTTCAAACCAATGCCCTCCGTACGCGGCGGTGGAGCATCGGTATCCACGGTATTCACTACCTCAAAGTCCAGGGTGTTGTCCTCCATGCTTAAGCGTACGGATATCTCTACCTGACCGGTAGTACCGCTTGCGCCGTGCTTGAAGCTGTTTTCTACAAATGGCAGCAGTAATAAAGGTGCGATGAAGCCACCAGGCGGAGCAATGTGCTCTTCATATTGCACTTTCAGGCGCTCATTATAGCGCAATTTTTCCAGTTCGATGTAGTCCCGGATGACTTTGGCCTCATCAGAGACGGCAATGCGCGGTGCTCGGCAATCATACAGCATGAAGCGCATGATCTTGGAGAGCATCATGATGGCATCGGCGGTGTGGTCTGACTTTTTGCGCGCCAGTCCGTAGAGGTTGTTCAGGGTATTGAACAGAAAGTGCGGGTTGATCTGCGCGCGCAGGAAGTTGAGTTCCGACTGCAGTTTCTCGCGCATGAGTTCTTGCTCGAACTCTAAGCTTTTGTAATGCAGTCGGATCATCTTAATGGTCGTGGCCGCCGCCACGGTGATGAACAGGTCAAAGACTATCAGGTAAATCCCCTTCCAATTGAAAAAGGGTACGTTGCGCCCAGGGTTGGTTATAGGGAAGAGTATCCATTCTGTTGTCATTCGGTACAGCAATACAGCCACAACAAATGCTGCCAAGGTCAACCCCACCAGTTTCCACAGTTTGTCTCTGTCTAAGTAGAGAGGGATGATGTAGTAAAAGATGAAGTAAGTGAGTAACAGTTTGACCGGTAATACAGAAGCCTCATTGATAAAGGCCCTTTGCAGGTCAATGCGGTTGTAGAAGCTACCTAACCAAGTGTTGAGGATGAGATAAACCACCCAGAAACTGACGTGGTAGCCAACGCGGAGCCAGTCTATGCGTGCCATTCGATGCTCGTAAAGTCGGGTGAGATGATAAGTTGGTAGAGGGTACGATTATGGAGGCGCACTTCCCGAATGGGCATTTCAGCGCCATCTACTAAACACTTTTGCAAAAATGTGGGAAAACCGACGAGAAACACCTTAATTTTTTGGTAAAAAACAGGCCAGCTGCCTTCTATTTGCTGATTAAGGTGAAAGACGTCTGGCCCTCCTCGCGAAGTCCACGTGCGTAGGCAGAATTCGCCATTCAGATAGCCATAGCCTTCTCCGGCGTCTTCGTAGAGTTGGCTGATGGTCTCCTCTCCGGTAGGGTTGTAATACACGTATAGGGTCAGGGCGTCTATGCAGGTATCCGCCGTATGTTGGCGCACCGGATAGGTAGGCAACACGGCACCTGCTCTCACGAAGAAGGGTATCTGTTCGGGCATGACGTTCACGAAGAGTTCACCAAAGGCTGGCATGCCATTCCAAAAGTAGTACCAATGTCCTTTGGGTAGATATACCAACTGTCGTTGGACTTTTGGCTGCACAACAGGGCTTACCCAGAGGTGGTCGCCGCAGAGGAAATCCCGCTCTTGGTCGCGCAATTTGGTGTCGTTCGGGTCTGCAAAAGCCGCATGTTGGAGCACAGGGGTGCCGTCTTGGCTATTTTTCCACATGGCCGTGTAGAGGTAGGGCAGCAGAGCATATCGCAGCTCAATGGCCTTTTGGGCCAGTGGCGTCCAGCGATCGCCGAATGACCAAGGCTCCTGGTCTGTGGTATGCAAGGCAGGGTCTGTCAATTGGGCTTCGTCTTCCACCACCGTATCGCCAGCGAGGTGCTGGCCCATGCTGTGCACTCGCATGAGGGGGTGAAACACACCTAATTGGAGCCACCGGACAAATAACTCTCCATCGGGGGCGCCGGTAAAGCCGCCGATATCAGATCCACAAAAGGAGAAGCCCGAAATGCTCAGGCGCTGGCATTGGACATTGGCCAGCGCCAAATGCGCCCAGGTAGAGGAGTTGTCGCCCGTCCAAACGGCGGCATAGCGCTGACCTCCGCTGAAGGTCGCGCGCGTGAGCAAGAAAGGTCGCTTGTCGGGGCGCAACCGTCGCATGCCTTCCCAAGAGGCACGCGACATCAGTAGTCCGTACACATTGTGCATTTTTCGGTGGCTGGCCCAGTGGCCCTCAAAATAGTGGAGTACATCGTCGGGCAGGGTCTTCCGCCGAATGTGAAACACCGCTGGCTCATTCATGTCGTTCCAAAAGCCGCTGACTCCCGTCTCCACATACAGCGCTCGATGCAGTTCGCCCCACCATTGCCTCACTTCGGGGTTGGAAAAGTCTGGAAATGCGCAAAAGCCCGGCCACACTGGCCCTTTGGCAATGGCTCCATCCGCCGTTCTCAAAAACATGCCCTTTTCCATGCCTTCCCGATAGACGAAATAGCCGGCATCCTCCTTAATGCCGGGGTCAATCATGACCACCGTATGGAAACCGCGTTCCTCTAAGGCTTGCACCAAGCCTTTGGGGTCGGAGAAGTGCGCTGTGTTCCAAGTGAAGCACCGGAAGCCATCCATGTAGTCAATGTCCAAGTAGATGGCATCGCAGGGGATGGACAATGCGCGAAAGGTGTCGGCTACCTCGAGCACGCGGCTGTGTGGGTAATAGCTCCAACGGCACTGATGAAAACCCAGCGCCCATATTGGCGGCAGGGCAGGTCGGCCCGTCAGTCTAGCATAGGCGCGGGCCACATCAACAGGCCTTTGTCCATAGAGAAAATAGTAGTTCATCTCGCCGCCTTCTGCCCAAAAAGAGACGCTTTCGCTGTCGTCGCTATTGAAGTCGAAGTGCGTCCGGAAGGTGTTGTCCAGAAAGATGCCATACGACAGGCCGTGGTGAATGCCATAATAGAAAGGTATGGCGCGGTAAAGTGGGTCGGTATCTCGCCCAAAGGCAAAGGCGTCTGTACACCAATTTTCAAAGATTTTACCGCAGAGGTTCGGCCCGCATGCCTTGTCGCCAAGCCCATAGAAGGCCTCTTTATGCTGGTATTTTTTTGTTATCTTGAGGCAATGCCATCCTTTGAGCACGCTGCGCCTCGCCATAAAACCTTCCGCATCCTCGTTGAGCAGGCGGTCATCTGCGTCGTAGAAGCGGACCTGTGCACCTGTTTTAGTCAGTACCAGCTGCAAGGCTGAAGTGGTCAGGATGTACTCTTTGGTCGTCTCGCTAAGGGTGGCCTTCACCTTGCCGGCCGGCAGGTCAGGAGCTAATGCGTAGGAGAAATCAGGCAGAAAAAAGCCATCTGGGCTGTAGCGAAGCCGCAGAATATCGGGTGCTATGACCTGCACCCTAATACAGACGCCACTGCTACAGACAAACTCGTAGGCTGCATCCTTCCAACGCACCGTAACGATGGTGTCTGGGCGGACTTCCTCGTACACATCCTCGTAGCGTACCCGGATGTCCGCCTCCTGCAGCGAGACCTCGGCGGGCAGCTCTTCTTTCGGGAGCGGAGGTGTTTCGGCTGGCTTTTCGTCTTTCATGGCGCAAAGGTCAGTCAACGATGCGGCTGTCGAGTGAATGGGCTGGAGGGAATGGTTGGGAAAAGGCCGACGGTCACTGTTTACTAAGAGCAGCGCCCACCACTGGCCCGGCAGGGTACTAACGCACACCGATAATTTCGACTTCTGCGCCTGTAAGTGCTGGGTTGTACCAGCACTCGACGCCCCTGGCGCGAAAGGCAGCCACTGCAGCCTTGGCCTCTTCTGCAGAGTTGTAGCCTTTCACGATGTAACTGGCTCCCTTGGCGCCCTCTGGGCAAGTGCTACCCGGGTGCCACAGCAAATAAAGCCCCTCGATGGGAGGCGCTTTGTCCACGGGCGTATCCTTGCAGTACACGGCAAACTGCACAAAGTGCAACTCGCTGACTGGAGTAAACAGTTCGTTGCCTACTTGGCCGCGCCCTGGCCGAACGGTGCGCTGGACGTTCAGGCCATTTACGGTAACCGTCGTGGCGGGGTCGGGTTCATAGACGGGCGACACTACAGAGGAAGTGGAGTAAGTTGCAGGAGCTACCGACTTGGCGCTTGCTGCCGCGGGAGATGCTACAGGAGCCGGCGCTTGCTTGCCCTGCACCTTAGCCAAAGCGGCTGCGCGGCGCGCAGCAGCATCCTGCCCTGAGGTGGCCGTGGGTGCAGCAGATACCGCCTGTAAGGGCGCAGGACTTGCAGGCATACTGTGCATCACAGGCGCAGGAGCAGGGTCTGACGCCGACGGCCTGTAGGGCAATTTGATCTCTACCTGTTGTGCTGACAGCCCGGCGGCAAGGCCAAAGACGGCGCAGAAAATGAGGATATTATGCTTCATGGCGCTTTGAAATACTCGTGTCATAATGAATGATAGCTTGCGAAGTGAATAACTTGAGAGGGTATCAGAACAACAGCGCTGCCCCAAAGACACCGGCGCTGTCGCCCAGTCGAGGTTTTAGAAAAAGGGTGTCAATGCACGGATTAAACAAGTGCTTGGCTGCTTCTGAAACGCCATCGGTGTACAAGCGTTCGATATTGCCCACTCCTCCGCCCAAGACGATGGCATCTGGGTCGAGGATATTGATTACCACGGCAATTGCTCTGCCAAAGTAATGAACCAATCGGTCTATCGTCTCTGTAGCGGCGGTATCCATGCCGGACGCTGAACGAGCAGCGATGTCGGCCAAGTGCCTATGATGACCAGTTTTTTCTCGATAAAACCGCTCTAATGATGGCCCGGACAAGAGGGTTTCCACGCACCCCTTCTTGCCGCAATAGCATGGGCCGCCAGACTCGTCGAGGAAGTTGTGGCCCCATTCGCCGGCAATACCCTGTCTGCCGTGGATGACCCGGCCGTGTACCACTACACCGCCACCCACACCGGTACCCATAATAACCCCAAAGACTACTTCGGCGGAAGGCAACTTCTCTGGTACGGCGCCTAAGGTCGCTTCGGCCATGGCAAAACAGTTGGCGTCATTAGCTAAGCGAACCGGAATACCCAAGCGTTGTTGCAGGTCTTTGTCGAAAGGCTTCCCGATAAGTGCAGTGGTATTGGCATTCTTAATCAGCCCAGTTTGGGGGTCGAGGGTACCCGGGTGGCCCAGCCCCACGCGCTCAGGTTTTAGCCCAGTTAGGTGCGACAGCTCCCGGAGCAACTCTGCTATTTGGTCTAGGATGTGTTCATACCCCAATGAAGCTTCTGTAGGTATCCGATGCCGAGCCAATATTCGAGTGGGGTCTTGGCTTTCTAGCACAACCCCCTCCATTTTTGTGCCGCCTAAATCAATACCCCATAAACTCATGAGTTTGCAATTTTGAGCAGCAAAGAAACGCACTTTGGGCAACCACAGCCTTGAAGTAAGCATCAAGGCACCATGCCTTGGATAAAGCGCTTATGGAATGCTTATCTTTGCCTGTTGCGACACAGAAATACAAGACATTTTGCCACTAATTCTACACCTATTTTCATCATGAGATTACAGGCTCTGCTTCCCTACTTGTTTGCCTTGGTTGTGCTTTCTGCCTTCACTTCTTCCCTTCAGGCACAACTGATACCCAAATGCAAGGACGGCAAGGGATTCTCCTACAACCCCATCACTGGCGCGCTGGTGCCTACGGGCGAGCGTTGCGCCAATTCCGTCACAAGTGCCGTACCCTTCTTGCGCATTGCCCCCGATGCTCGCGGCGGTGGCATGGGCGACGTAGGCATTGCCACTTCCGCAGACCCGAACGGCATGCACTACAATCAGTCCAAATTGGCCTTTGCTGAAAAAGACTTTGCAGTGTCGGCCACTTATACCCCCTGGATGCGCAACCTTGGCTTGCAGGATGTGTACCTGGCTTATTTGGCTGCCTACAAGCGTTTGGACAAACTGCAAACCATCGGGGCCAGCTTGCGCTATTTCTCGCTGGGCGATATTGAGTTCACCGATGAAAACGGCGGCTCTTTGGGGCAAGGGCGTCCACACGAATTCGAGCTGGCTTTGGCCTATACCCGCAAGCTGTCTGAAAAATTCTCTGCTGCCGTAGGTGCCAAGTTTATCTACTCCAACCTCGCCACGGGCCAAATCGTAGAGGGCAACGAGATACGCCCCGGGGTAGCGGGTGGCGCCGACCTGTCGCTAACGTATCGTACTCCGGTGAAGCTGACGCGCAGTGGCGGTGAGTTCACCTTTGGCGCAGCGGTTACTAACTTAGGTTCCAAAATCACTTACACGCGCTCGGCCAACCGCGATTACATCCCTACCAATCTGGGCCTGGGCTTTGCGTGGCGCTTCAATTTGGATGACCACAACTCCATCACCCTCACTTCTGACCTGAACAAACTGCTCGTGCCCACGCCGCGACCTGATGTAGATGAGGACGGCGATGGCATCCCTGACTACAAACAGTACTCTTCCATACGCGGTATATTCACGTCTTTCTCTGATGCTCCTGGTGGCTTTAGCGAAGAGCTTAAGGAAATCAACATCGGTGCTGGTGCTGAGTACTGGTATGACAATCAGTTTGCTGTACGCGCTGGTTATTTCTATGAGCACTACTCTAAGGGCAATCGCAAGTACTTCAGTGTGGGCTTGGGTATTAAATACAATGTTTTTGGCATCAACTTCTCCTATTTGGTACCCACGACCAACCAGCGCAACCCCTTGGACAACACCCTGCGATTCTCGCTGTTGTTTGATATAGCAGCCATTGAAGGATAGTACCTTCTCCCGCGTTGGTGTAAACGCAAAAGCGGGCGGCAGACTTTATCCAGCTCTGCTGCCCGCTTCATTTTTATCCATTTGCCATCGGGAGGCCTTAGAAAGAAGTGTGCGCCAAGTCGAAGCGGAAGTACAGATTGATGCCCGCTGTTGTCATGCGCGCTTGGCGAACGGTTTCATTGGTCAGGTCGAGTTCGTAGTAAGCCTCCAGCCCTATGGCTGCGCGCTCGGCCGGGCCAACCACGCGCCCGCAACCCACGCGCAAGGCCAACATATTGCCCGACTGGACGCCCAATGGATACGAAGGGTTGTAGAACGTTTTCATGTATTCCCGCGCCTCTGCGCTCGTACTGTGTACGATGGTCTCCGAGCCCCAGCCCCAGTCGCGAAAGAGCCGTCGAAAGCCGCCATGCAGAGAGAAGAAATAGTCGCTTTCCAGCGGGCGGAAGTCTCGGCCCAAGCCGATGGTCAGAGCTACCGACATCTTCTGATAGCTGGAGGGCGAAGACATAAATTCGACATTGCCAAAGACCGGAAAGAGGCGGTGCGCAACGTAGGCATTCAGCCCGTAGCGCGGCTGGGCAAATCGGTCTTTTAGACCATAGTCTCGCTCAAATTCCTCCCACGTGTAGCCACCTTTGTCTTTGTGGCTTATGGAGACCCACTTGTACACCTCCTGCAGGTTCGTAGCGTAAAAATGGGTGTTGTGAAAGAGCATAGAGCCGCCGGCATTGATGCCCAAACGAATGAAGAGATTTTCGTTTTTCTGGGCTGCAGCGCTCCCGCACAGCCATACCCCGATGAGCAGTGTAGCAATTTTTTTCATCGTCATAACTCCGTTATTTTGGTTGAAAAAATTGAATGCCCTCATCACGAGGATAAGAGCTGGCGGGGAAGTAAGACGATTAACCGGGGAGTGCGTCATGTCCGGCAAAAACCGTTCCGCCTCAGGCAGATGAGAGTCTCTTCACCAAGACGCAGGGAAACGGGGCCAAAGGTAGAAAGAACCGCACTCATTCGTTACCGCTTTGTAATCAAAAAACTTGGCACATGTGGGCCATGGTGATGCCCATGCGTCTATGACAGCCAGAGACATACCTTTGCACAATATGGCGCTGTTGCGATCCTTCACGCTGATTTTCGCCCTCCTGTGGGTACTGCCGACTATGGCCCAATTGCCCGAGCCAACGGAGCGAACCGTATCGGCTCAGGCGTGGAAAGAGGCTATCGGCCACCTGGATTACAGCCGCGATGTGCCGATGGGCAAAGCGTTACCGCAGGATTTGCCCTCTCTGCCAGAAACACCTGCATCCAATGAGTGGAGCAGGACGTGGGTTGCTTATGTATTGGCAGGTCTTGTGCTAACATTGTTGGGCTGGCTTTTGTACAGGATGTTATCAGACGCGCGCAACCCTTCTCTTACGATTGATGAGGAGCCTGTAGAGGTGCCGGAGAACATGGAGCGCCGTATCCACAGCGCCGACCTGGAGACCTATCTACGGCAAGCCATAGCTATAGGTGATTACAGGCAGGCCGCGCGCGTGCATTTTCTCTTGGTAATACGGCACCTCTCCAGGGCTGGGGCCATTCAATGGGCGCCACACAAGACCAATCGCGAATACACCTATGAGATGCTACAGCATCCCGCCAAGAGCGCGTTTCAGCGGGCGGCGAGTGCCTTTGAGCACATCTGGTATGGCCGTGCACCCATTAGCCGCACAACCTACGAGGTAGAGGTAGCCCCCTTGTTCGATAGTTTACTGGCTGTCAGGCCCTGACGAGCGGAGGGCATTATTTCGCCCGAATGGCCGCAATGCCGGGCAGCTCGCGCCCTTCTAAGTATTCTAGCATGGCTCCACCACCGGTAGAGACGAAGCTGATCTTCTTGGCCAGCTTGAGTTGGTTGATGGCTGCTACAGAGTCGCCCCCACCAACCATGGAAAAAGCACCTCGGGTGGTGGCGCGCGCTACTGCCCTAGCGATGGCCTTAGTGCCTTCGGCGAAAGGCGCCATTTCAAAGACACCCATGGGGCCATTCCAGACGATGGTCTTACTCTGGCGGATGACGCGGACGAAGGACTTAACTGCCGCAGGGCCGATGTCCAGACCCATCCACCCATCGGGGATTTCTTTGCTCGGGCACACTTGCACATCTGCATCGGCAGCGAAGCGGTTGGCACATACGGAGTCTTTGGGTAACAAGACTTTGACACCTGCAGCCTTAGCTTTTCGCAGAAAGGTGCGGGCCTCCTTGAGGCGATCCTGCTCCACTAAGGAGTTGCCCACTGCCCCCTTCTTGGCTAAGAAGAAGGTATAGGCCATGGCGCCGCCTATGATGATGTGGTCGGCTAGATCGAGGAAGCGCTCCAAGAGCACGATTTTGTCGCTCACTTTGGCGCCACCTACGATACAGGTGAGTGGGCGCTCGGGGTTTTTCAACACGCGGTCGGCGTTCTCGATTTCGCGCTGCATCAGGAAGCCGAAGCACTTGTTTTCTGGCTTGAAGTACTGGGCCACTATGGCCGTGCTGGCGTGGGCGCGGTGAGCCGTGCCGAAGGCGTCGTTGACGTACACGTCAGCTAATTGGGCCAGTTTTTTGGCGAAGGCAGGGTCGCCCTTTTCTTCTTCGGGATGAAAGCGCGTGTTTTCCAATAGCAATACTTGGCCGGGTTGCAGTTTGGCTGCCTTAGCGCGGGCTTTACGGCCGATGCAGTCATCTACGAAAAAGACACGCGTCTTCAGCTTGCGCCGCAGGTACGGCACCAGGTGTTTGAGAGTAAACTTTTCCTTATTGATGGAACCGTCGGGGTTGCGTTTGGCCAGCGGGCGCCCCAGATGCGACATCAGAATGACGGCACCGCCGGCGTCTAGGATGTGGCGTATGGTAGGCAATGCTTCGCGGATGCGGGTGTCGTCTGTAATGCGATAGTCTTTGTCCAAGGGCACATTGAAGTCCACACGGACTAAGGCGCGCTTGTTTTGAAAATTGATATTCATATGCTTCAGTCAGGTTGGTGAGCTAATGACCTTAGTGCGGTCTATCGGGCAAACTTCGGGAGAATTCAAAGGTTGCGCCAAGTGCGCCGCAAAAAACTTGCGCTGACACCCTTACCCGCGAGGTATGGCGTATCAGCGCAAAGGGCTTGTACTTTCGAAACGTTCAAGCTTGATCAGAAGGCGTAACAGGGCAAGTAGAAAGCCCCACTAACCGATAGAGAGGGCAGAAACCCACGGCACTGGTCAAAAGGAAGACGACAGCAACTACCAAAGCCACGATGCCTAGTGTTCCTGCCAGTGTCCCGTTGAAATACAGCACCGCCAGCACTGCGGCAACGACGATGCGGAGGATGCGATCGAGATTTCCCATGTTCTTCTTCATAGCAATAGCGTTTAGTTAGGTGAACAATACTGGATCAGCACAACAATAAGGGCGATAAAGGCCGCACACAATGCGCAAGCTAACAAGAAACGCCCGAAAACTCCCTTTTTTGCAGCAGTCATGAGCAGCCTTGCGGTGTGTTTTCTACCTTTGTTCAAGCCCTCACAAAAGTAGAAGAATACACGGCGCACATTGTATGTTTGCCGCGTATTTTTTCACCTTAAACCGCATGCGTTGCAATGTTTCGCAACATTTTGCCCTCAAAACAACTCCAGCTCCTTTTTATCCTGTGTTGGCCTTTTGTGGCTCTACAGCCCGTAGTGGCCCAAAAGAAGGGCACAGGGCTTATCTTTGATGTACCCAGCTATCGGGGCACTCCGTACAAAGCTAAATTGACGGCGTCCAGCTATGCTTCGGTGCCGCCTTCGGCTTCATTGGAGGCCTTTTGTCCTACGCCCGGCGACCAAGGCCCTTACGGCACCTGCGTGGCCTTCGCGGTGGCGTATCACACCCGTACTATCCTGACAGCCAAAAGCTTGGGATTGACCAAACGCGCCGACATTGACCGGCTCATCCACTCGCCCACGTGGGTATATGAGCAGATCAAGGAGGAAGACGACCACGACTGTCAGAACGGCTCCAACCCCATCTTGGCGCTCGAACTGCTAAAATTAGCCGGATGCCCAACCTTGTCCACGTTGCCCTACGCCTGTGGCGGTGCCATCCCGGACAGGGCGCGCTCCGAGGCCGTCCAATTTAAGATAGAGGACTACCAAATCCTCTTCTTGCCCGACGAGGAAGACCCTCGCGTTAGGATACAGACGACTAAAAAGGCCATTGCGGAGGGATACCCCGTGGTGTTGTGTTTCATTGTGCCGGAAAGTTTCTATACTTCCGGTCCAGTATGGTATCCAAAGCCCACCGACGGTGGCCCTTCTGGAGCGCACGGTCGCCATGCCATGTGCGTCGTGGGCTATGACGATAACCGAGAAGGCGGAGCCTTCCGCGTGCTCAATTCGTGGGGGACTGGTTGGGCCGACAAGGGCTTTGTCTGGATCCGCTACGCCGACTACGCCCAGTATGCCCTCGGCGCCTTGCAAGTCTATCCAGCCAAAATGCCAGAACCGCCCAAACCCGAACCTAAACCTGAGCCTAAACCCGAACCTAAACCTGAGCCAGCGCCACCGGTAGTGGTTACTCGCCTTTCGGGCAATGTGGAGTTTCGGCTCAACACGGGTCAGGCGATGCCCGTTTCCCGTGTGTCCACGCGCAACCTGATCATTGAGGATGATGCACCGGAGGGTAATTACAAGGAGGACCTCGTGGCCTATAGAATGCTTCAGGACTATCCCAGCGGTACGCGTTTTCGCTTTTACCTGACCACCAACACAGAGTCTTACATTTATGCCTTTGCCACTGACCTGACGGGCAAGGTCAACCAGCTGCTGCCTTTCGAAGATGGTATGTCTCCACATATTGGGCCAAATAGCCAAATCGCTTTTCCTTCAGAAACGAAAGTCATCAAGTTGGACGAAAACAAGGGTACCGATTACTTGCTCATTCTTTTCTCTTCTGAGCGGCTCGACCACAAGGCCATTTTGCAAAAAATGAACAGCGTCAAAGGAGGGCTTTCTGCCAAAATCAAGGCTGCCTTGGGCGACCGCCTCATCATGCCCGGCGAGGTCAGATACCGCACCCAAGAGGTCGGCTTCGATGTGGAAGGCAAGGTCAGGGGCACTGTGGTGCCGTTAATGGTAGAGATTACGCACATATAGGGCGGCAAAAGCAGTGTGCTTGCCGAAAATCGGGCGTCTCTTTTGCGGAGGTCCGCGCTCCAATGCTTTCCTTTGTTCGTGTTCTAAAGTTGGCCCCTCTTGCGCCCGCTGTATCATCCATAATCCTGCTTTTCAACGATGAAGATTGCCTTTGTTCTCGATAGCATAATCCCTACGCCTAAATACGGAGAGAGCGAGCGCATCCTGTGGTGGCTCAGTCGCCAGCTGGTTGAGGGTGGTCATGAGGTAGTGTTGCTGGTTCGGCAAGGCTCCCAATGCAAGCATGCGCCGGTCGTTCCGCTCCGACGAGACAAAGCCATAGGGCCTCAAATACCGGCAGACGCAGACATTGTTCACTTTTTTCGCCAGCCTACCCAACAGGCTGTAAGTGATTTGGGTAAGCCCTACCTCATCACCTGCTTTGAGAACGCTACCAAACCTTGCACGCTCGATGCCAACACGGTCTTTCTATCGGCCTCGCATGCGGCTCGGCATGGGGGCAGGGTGTTTGTGTATCCTGGGCTTGATTTCAGAGACTATGGCAGCATGCTGCCCGATTGGCCGCGCCAGTATTTTCACTTTTTAGCTGAAGCTGATGTGCCTGCTCGCGGCCTCAAGGAGGCTATCTCGATTGCGGCCAGTGCGGGTGTTCATATTCACGTCATCGGTAGCCGACGCATTGCGCTGGCTCCCCTGCCGCGCATTTCGCTTTCACCTTATGCTCGTTTTCACGCCATCATGTCGCGCGAGGGCCGAAATACTCTCATCAACGGCTCGCGAGGCCTCATTTTTCCTGTGCTGTATCACGAGCCTTTCGGCCTTCCTATCATCGAGAGCCTCTATCTGGGCTGCCCCGTTTTCGGCACTCCTTTGGGCGCACTGCCCGAATTGGTGTGTGGAAAGATCAGCCTCCATACTAGCGAGTGGACTGGTCGTGTGGATGGCTGCTTCTCCGATTTTGGCTGTCTGTCCACTCGTCAGAGTGAGCTGATAGACACTATCCGAAATAGCGCCGATGCTTTCTCTGCGCAGCGTTGCCACGAGTACGCGCGCGAGCACTTCTCCGCCGCTCGGATGGCTCAACAGTATCTGCAGCTGTACCAACAGGTACTCGACGGGCAGGGTATCCACCCGCACCCGCTGCAGGTTAAAGAGGTTGAGATGCAAAAGATCCCTTTGGAGACCTGAGTACTCCCAATGGCTTGCGGCGGGGTGAATGGTTTGTGGGCTTGAAGTGTGCCCACGTCGCTAATAGAGCTGTTTTTTTGGAAAAAATGGCGCCTGTGGGCCTTTTGCTTGGGCTTTTGGCGCACCTGCGTCCTTTGGGCTTTTGTGGAGGCCTTTGGTGCGCGTCCTGCTTTTGGCTTCGGCTAATGGGATAGCTGCGCATTGGCGTCGCTGTTACTGCATGCGCGGAGAGGTGAGGGTGCCATTGCGCCATTATTAAGCGATGCGAGCGGGACGGGAAAGCGCCCGTGGCTAAGCAAGACAAGGGAACATGCTTTTGAGAAGAATTGTCAGATGCGGAGATGTGGAGCCGTTTTCCCCTAAAAAAATGGGGAGAAAAGGGAATGAACGGCAAGTGGTGTCAGAGGTCTTTTTTCTGGAAAATGCGCAGTGCCCAGAGGAGAGGTAGGGCAATCCAGATGAGCAATATTGACACGGCTAGGGCTGCGCCGGGAGCAGAGTTGAAGAAGTGTTGGAAAAGGGCGCCTGTGTATCCCATCAGGGCGGCGGCATCGAGTTGAAGCAGCATGGCGATGCGAGCCAGATCTACGGGGTTCAGGAAGGCGAGGGCTACGACGGCTTTTTCTAAGGGGTAGTCGCTCATGGCGAACATGACCATGAGCACCAGACCGTCGTAGAGGATGGCGCAAAAGAACCACATTAGGAGGGCCACGCCGATGCCGCGCGCCTTGTCGCGGGTGATTACGGCGGCCAGGAAGGCGAGAGACACGAAAACGAGGGTAAGGACAACGCCGCAGGTTATGAGCAATAGACCGCGGGCCGAGCCGTCGTAGAGGAGCACGGGCACGCCCATGCCCAGCGCGAAGGCTATGCACAGGGAAGCCGACACGCCTGTGTACTGCCCCAGGAAGATGGCTGAGCGTCGAATGGGTTGGGCCAATAGCAACTCCATGAATTCGTAAGAATTATAGAGGTGGATGGTGGCAAAGATTATGCTCATGAGCGGCAGGGTGATGAGCATGATATTCAGCAGGCTGGCTATGCCTTTGAGTGTGTCGCTTTCTAGGTTGAAAAAGCTCATGGAAACCAACACCCAAAAGAGGGTGTATGCCATGACAAAGCGGTTTCGGATGATGTCATAGATAGCGTATCGAGCGATTTTCAGCATGCGTGTTGTGTTGAGATGGGATTGGCGAGGGGTACCTCAGAAAAGGACAGATGCGCCGATCTGGATGCGTTGGCGTGCTTGGAGGAAGCCATTGCCCAGGTGCTGACTTAAAGGCGTCTGCCAGGTCATGCTAAGGGCGACGCGCTGGCTAAAGATGTCCAGGCCTACTTGGCCGAGGAGGCAGTATCCGCCGGTATCGGGTACTTTATTGCCTTGGTTGCGGTCTTCGGCCGACCATTCGTAAGCGGCGCCGAGGGTGGGCATCCAACGCAGGGGGCCTGTTTGAGTTTGGAAGAAAAGGCGGGCGCTGGTGTTGAGGCGATTGCCGAAGCGGTATCCTTCGGTATTGGGGGTACAGAGGCGAAAGAGGGCCTCATAGGCGATACCCCAGCGGTTGTAGCGTAGGGCGTACATGGTGCTGAGGATAGCATCGGGCGCACCTGTACCAGGTTGCATGTTGGGGTTAATGCCCTGCTGTATCAGGGCGGGGTCAAACTTACCAGTAGGCCATTTAATGCCTCCGCCCAGCCACCATTGTTGCTTCCAGGCGCTATTCTCGCCCCAGGCATGGCGTACGGTGTTGTAATGGATGAGTGCCACAAGGTCGCCAATGCCTTGGCTAACTGTTCGTTGTGTTTCTAAGGTGCGGGTGAAATGGTTGAAAGGCAGAATGGCAACTATCTGGAGGCGTTCTGTAGGCAGGAACTGCCCCCATAGGTCCCAGGTGTGGAAGTGTTCGTTGGAGAATTGCCCGCCGTGGTGGTCGGAGGAGAAGCTCCGATAAAACCAGCGCGTGCCGATCATGTGGCGTTGGTATTGCGGCAGGGCATTGAGGTAATGACCACTGAGGGAGCAACCGCAACGGTCGCAGGCAAGGGCAGTGCTTATGCTTGTCCCGAGAAGTATGGATAATATAATAGTAAGAAGGTGTCTCATGATGTGGCAGATGTTAAGTCATCAAAGCGGATGGTGTTTGTGAAGTAATCTGGGTAAAGCTCAGGTGGGCTGTCCTTTTTGCATGAGGTGTGCAATGGCGCGGCCGAGGCGTTCTTGGCCTGTTTCGGCTTTTAGTTCGGGCAGTGGTTTGAAGAAGACCACCTGACCTTCCACGAGATAGAGGATGTGAGTGGCGAGTTCGTCGAGGTCGCTCATGATGTGCGAGGTAATGAGAAAGAGCCGGTTGTTCTGTTTTTCGCGGGCGATTTTTTCCTTAAGTATTTCGGAGGCGAGAGGGTCAAGGCCGGCGGTGGGTTCGTCGAGGATGAGCACCTGAGGAGCGAAGAGGAAGGCCAGAGCAGCGCTTACTTTTTGGCGTGTTCCGCCCGAGAGGGTGCGCATGGGTTTGTGGAAGATGTCGTGGAGGCGGAAGACTTGGAGGAGTTCGTCATCAGTAGTGGTCGCGTCGCGGCGCAGGTCTCGCATCATCTCGAAGAGGTGTCCGACGAGCATATTGTCGGGGTAGCGCCCGATCTGCGGCATATAGCCTAGGCGACGCCGGTAGTTGGCATCGGCATTGACAGGGGTATTGCCAAAGAAGACGGTGCCGCTGTCGGGGCGTACCAGTCCGAGCATGCATTTGATGAGGGTTGTTTTGCCCGAGCCGTTGGGGCCAACGATGGCGATGGCTTGCCCTGGTTGTCCGCCAAGACTTACGTCGTTGAGCACTCGGAGCCGGCCAAAGGTTTTACTGATGTGTTGGATGCGCAGCAGCATGGTAGGGCTTCATGAGTGGTGAGCGGTCGCGGAGGTTGTCGGGGCAGAGGCTAGGGATGGCGCGCTCGGCGCGCTCTAGTAATACTACGCCAAAGCTTCGCCAGAACACCATGGCATAGGGCATTTGCTCAGAGATCATGGCGAAGAGGCTGACGGGCATGTGGGGTACGTCTCCGATGCCGTTGCGGTCGAGGTCGTAGCCAGTGTACTGGTCCCAGTAGTTTTGCTCGAAGGTGTTGAGCACCAGTTGGTTGTTTGTGGCGACGTCGAAGGTGTTGCCGAAGAAGTTGTTGTGTCGGAAGAGGTTGTTTTCGCAGCTGGCCTGAACGCGCACGGCCCAGCCGTTGTGGCGGAACTCGTTGCGTTCAATGCGGCTGCGCGTACAGCCCTCCATGAAGATGGCGACGGTGTTGTTTCGGAAAATGTTGTCTGATATATCGCTTTTCTGGATGTCCTTGAGCAGCATGCCGTAGGCTGAAGCTCCGATGTTGTCGGCGAAGATGTTGTGGCGCATGAGCACTTCTCGGGTGTACATCACAGCGACGCCCGCTCCGTTGTGTGCAAAGGTATTGTGGGTGTAGGTATCGTTGTGGGAGAACATGAAATGCAGCCCATAGCGCACGTTATGTGTGCTGGTGTTTCGCTCAATGCTGGAGTGAGTAACGAACTCGAAATAGATGCCGTCGCGATGTCCTCTTATATGGTTGTCGGCAATGACGACACTGTCGCACTTCCAGGCGTGAATGCCATTGCCGGAGGTTTGCTCTATTTCGCCATGGGCTAACAGCCAGTTACCCGTTACCCAGCAGAGTTTGCTGTTTGAAAGGTAGATGCCGAAATAATTGTCTTCCAGTTTGTTGTTGAAGATGTGTACGTGGTGGGCGTTGTACACCTTAATGCCGGCGAGGTCTTCCAGCGACCCCGAGCCGGAATGTTTCAGACGGAGGCCGCTGATGGCGACATAATTGGCGCGTACGCTGATGGGTTGGCGCTGGTATTCACCATCGAGGATGGGCCATCCTTCGCCGCGCAGCGTCAGCGGCCTATCCACGATGATGGCCTCTCGATATACACTGCTTCTGACCAGTACCGTGTCGTAAGGCTTCGCCCGGGCTATGGCCTCACCGATGCGGCTCAGCGTTGTGCCGGGCGCTACTACCCACGTGCGCGCTTGCAGGGGATGAGCGCTTAACAGTAGCGAACAACAAAGCCACCAATAGCGGCCGTATTTTCGGAGTGTTTTCATGGTTTCAGTGCGTTAGCAGCCTTTTTACTTCTTCCCATGGCAACAGTTCACCACCGCCTTCAGCCAGCACTTTCTCCGCGTCGGCTCGGTTGGCGAAGGCAGCCACCTCAGAGGCCATGGGTGTGCGCAAGGTCGGACTGTGTATGTATATTAGAGTTGTTCTGAAATAAGACATTTTTTAAATATAGGCATAGTTTTGGCCTAATTCATTTGAGATTATGCCCTTTTTCTCGTTCT
>FWWM01003363.1_pt1 | contig 39891 bp, 32 predicted proteins | sample 2228351 | NCBI WGS metagenome assembly FWWM01 (sample SAMEA103939774, study PRJEB20133) | metagenome
AGACTTGGGCATCCCCTCGCTCACGCACTACGAATTGCGCGTCCCACCCCATTGGGTTGGACCGCCAGGGCATGTGGGTTGGGTGGATGCTGCTTTCTACCTGCTGCTCTTGACAGTTTTTGCCCTTTGGTGGCGTCAGAAGGTGTGGGGGAAGGAAGAAGCCTCGTTTTCTTCAAACTTCTCCGAAGAGAAACTGCAGCAATAGGTCACCTTCGCTGTAATCAGGGATGAGCACATCGGCTCCCGCTTCGGTCAAGCGCCGGCGCTTCCACTCGTTCCAGTTGCCTGGGTGAAATTCGTCGGAAGCGACGCCGACAGCGATGCCACCCACTTTCTTCGTCTCCTCAATCTCCACGAACCCGTCGCCAAAGGCAACCAGTTCAGGACCGCTCAGGTTGTGCTCTGTCAAGATGCGGCGGATGAGGATGTCCTTGTCAAACTTTTCCCACTCGTCAATGGCACCGTAGATGCCTCCGTCAAAGTAGTGGGCGATGCCCAACGCGTTGGCTTCGTCCAAAACATACTCGGTATCCGTGCCGCTGGCGAGATACAGGGTGACGCCGCGTTCTTTGAGAGCCTCCAAAAAGCGGCGAGCACCCGTCACCAACATGCGGTCTTGCGGGATACGCCCGCTTTTGACACCTTCCACCCGCTCACGGATGACTTGCCACAACCGCTCGTGATAGATGCGCTTGTATTCTAACGGGTCTTTCGGCGTGCCACCCCGTTTGCGGATTTCTTCGCACAAGCGCAGCATCTGGTAGATGGTTTGCTTGCCCGTGAGGCGATCAACGAAATCGCGCACCAAAGTGGTCAACTCTTCTTCCGTTTCGCCCGTGTTCAGTTCTCGCAGAATTTCCACCATCATGGGCACCATGACATCCTGCCAACCTGCCCGCAGCAAGGACAGCGTCCCGTCAAAGTCAAACAGAGCGCATCGGATGCGTCCGCGCGGCAGGGATGGGTTGAGCACGAAGATGTTGCGGCTTCCCGATAACAGCGTTGCCATCACCATGTTAGTCCCCTCGCCACCAACTCGTCGGCTCGCGCGGGGGCAACGGCTGACGAGTTTGGTAAGGTAGTGGCACATACTGCACCGAAGGGCGCCGATGCAAGGGCTGCGGATACAGGCTCATCAACTCGTAGACCTCTTCGGGCATGTCCGTGCTGACAGGCAAACCGAGGGAGCGGGCTTCTTCCACCGTGATGGGGTAATCATGGGTCCAGCGCCCCTCCGTCAGCGCTATGGCAATTTGTTCCGCTTTCTCTAACGGCAAGTTGTCCTGTAGCAACTCAATCACCGTTCGGCGCACTTGTTGGATGGCTTTCTCGGCGATGTCCGCCATGATCAGCGTTTGGTCGTCAATGTGGTTGATGTCCTTGCGTTCCAGCAATCGCAGCAGGGAGGCAGCGGGGCAGTTGCCAATTTGCGGGTCTAACGGTCCTAACACGGCGTTTTCGTCCATCACGATTTCATCAGCGGCGAGGGCAATCATCGTCCCGCCCGACATCGCATAGTGGGGCACAAACACCGTCACCTTTGCAGGATGCTTGTTAAGGGCGCGAGCAATTTGCTCCGCTGCCAGCACCAAGCCACCGGGCGTGTGGATGATGAAGTCAATGGGCATGTCAGGTGGCGTCATTCGGATAGCGCGCAGCACTTCTTCGGAATCGTCAATGGTGATGAACCGCATGATAGGAAAGCCCAAGAAGCCCATCGTCTCTTGTCGGTGGATAAGCACAATGACCCGCGATTTGCGCTTTCGCTCCAACCGTTGAATCACGCGCCAACGCATTTCCGCCAGCATCTTTTGCTGAATCCATGGCTGAACCGCTGAGATGAGGAGCAACAGCCAGAACAGTTGGAAGAACCAGTCCATCGTTGCTCACCTCACCTTGTCACCAACGGGGGTAGTAAACGCGCACCCGCACGCGGGCGGGTCGCCGGCGTTCCCGCAGCAGGGGTGCCAAAAAGAGACCTGTCAAGAACCCACCAATGTGCGCCCACCAAGCAACGCCGCCCATATGAGGCAGCGCCAGCGAAAATAAGCCCGACCAAAATTGCATCAAGAACCACATCCCGATGAACACGAAAGCAGGCAGTAGCACAATGTCCACGAAGAAGAAAAGGGGCACCAGCGTGAGCACCCGCGCCCGAGGGAACAGGACGAAGTAAGCGCCTACCACACCTGAAATGGCACCGCTGGCGCCAACGATAGGAATGGACGAGAGGGGATGAACGGCAATGTGGGCTGCTGTGGCGGCTAAGCCTGTGAGCAGATAGAACAGCAGGTAGCGCCCGTGCCCCATCGCATCTTCCACATTGTCCCCAAATAGGTGCAAAAACCACATGTTGCCGAACAGGTGCATCCAGCCGCCATGCAGGAACATGGAAGCGAAAGGCGCAAGGAGCAACTTGAGAGCAGGCACTGGTTCGCCTCGTAGGTAAGCGGTGTATTCCGCAGGGATAACAGCCACCAACTCCACAAAGGCTTGCAACTCGTTGCGGCTCAGGCTAACTTCAAACAGGAACACGAGCACATTGACAGCAATGAGCCCGTAAGTCACGAGCGGGAAGCGATGGGATGGGATATCGTCCTTCAACGGCAGAATAGCGCTTCACCCCCTTTTGTCAGTCACAACAACCTTCCCGCCAACCGCAGCGTGGGCACAAAGGCAATCCTCGCCACCAAACCATCTCCGCACCACAACGCGGGCAGAAGACAGGTTCGGAAGATACAGGCGTTTTTAAGGACTGAGTTTCTTTCGCTGTTGATGCGGTGGTCGCTTGCCCTTTCTTCTCGTTCCGAGGTGGTGCTGGGGACTTCACGCCGTTGGCTTCACCTCCGCTGGTGAAGGTAGGACAAGGTCTTCAGGGGCGTTCTTTGCAAACTCGGCAGGGCGAAGGAACTCGTAAAGGAAGGCTGCTCCAACAGCGCCCAGCAGGGAAGCCAACAAATAGAGCCAAAACTGGCGAAGGGCTTCGGGGGCAGCCACAACGGACACAAGAGCAGGTGCCAAGGCTCTGGCAGGGTTCATAGCGGCTCCTGTGTAAACGCCGGCGAACAAGAACCCGACCGCCACGATACCACCCAGCACAAGCCCCTCCACTCCTGACGGGAACCGTTTGTCCGTCGCTGCCGCCATAAACGCCAGCATCAGCGAGAATGCCAATACCAACTCTGTGAGGAAGGCAGTCGGCAGAGTGGTGTAAACAGAGATAGTTGCCGCCCCGTAGTTGACATTAACCCCCTCACCAAAGCCCCCCACATGAATGAGGCTTGCGAGCAATGCCCCAAGAAATTGAGCGAGCCAGTAAGCGGGGAGGTAGCGCCAAGGGAACCGCTTGGCAACGGCTAATCCCAATGTGACAGCGGGGTTGAAGTGGAAGGAGACCGAGCGAAAGGCATAGACTGAAACGCCAACCGCGAAGCCGAAAGCGAGAGCAATAGCGATGAGCGCAGGGGGTTGATATTGAGGGCTGATCCCTTTGCCGAACTCTCCGACAAGGGCTTTCATCTCCACGCCGCCGAGGGTTCCTTGGGCGATAATCGCGCCACACCCCACAAACACCCACAGAAAGGTGCCCATAAACTCCACGACCAACTTCCGCACCAACATCTCCGTCACCTCCCACAGGTGATTGCCTTTTGGTGCAGGCGTTTAGCGCCTTGCGACCGCTAAAAATGTTGCGCTGCATCCTCCCAATTTGCCATAAGCAAGCAAGTGTCAAGGGCGAAGGCGCAACGGAAGCAGCAAAGCACCCCCGCTTTGGAAAAGTGCTATCATTTTACGGGCAGTTTTGGCAAAGCGCGATGGCAAGTGAAGGAGGCGACGAAGATGCGCCACTGGACAATTCTTTTGCTCCTCCCCTTCGTCGTTTTGGTGGGATGCGGTGAAAGCGAACAAGCGAAGCGGGCGAAAGTGGCAAACTGGGTTGCGCAATTGAAGGCTGACCCCGCGTTAGCGGAGAAAGAGGACTTTCGCAAAGCGTTGGAAGATTACGCCGACATCGCCGCACCTGAATTTGCGAAGTTGCTGAAAGAGAACGACAAGCGCATCGTGTTGGCAGCGTTGCGGGTGCTGGCGCATTTGAAGCGGTTGGTAGTTGTGGAAAACATTGTCGCAGTGACCAAATCGCCTGACCCAGAGATTCGCAAGGCGGCAGCGCAAACTTTGGCAGTTTTCGGCAGCCCATTGACCGTTAAGCCGTTGGTGGAAATGCTCAACGACCCCAACATAGAAGTGCGGGCAGCCGCATTGGAGGGGTTGGCAGGTCCAGGCGGACGCGAGGCGCCCCCCTACTTGCAAGAGGTGCTGCCCTACCTCGTGGAGGGACTGAAAGACCCAGACCCACGCATCCGCCAAGCAGCGGTGAACGGGTTGGTGAAATTGGGACAGTGGTCGCTGCAAGCCATTGAGAAGGTTCGGAAAGAAGGTCCCCCCATCGCCCGCAAGGAAGCGGAACGGGCTTTCTTGGAAATCTGCGAGGGCTTCCGCAAGGACTTGCGAGAAAACTCGGACCGGCTTATCCGCCGCGATATGGCTCGCTACATCAGCGAACTGCGCTACCGAAAAGCCGCTTCAGACCTCATTGACCGCTTGCAAAACGACCCAGACCCTGAAGTCCGCACTGCTTGCGCTTACGCTTTGGGCAACATTCAAGCGAAATTCGCTCTCGGTCCTCTGCAAGAGGTTATGGAAAACGAGAAGGAGGAAATGCCTGTGCGGTTAGCGGCAGCAGTGGCTTTGGGGCAAATGGGTTACGAACAAGGCATCCAGTTCCTCATAGAGCAACTCAAGTCCAGCGACGAGAAGATTCGTTCAGCCGCCGTAGAAGCGTTGCGGGCTATCGGCAAGCAAGCAGCAGATGCCCTTCGCAAAGCGGCAGGGAGTAAAGACCCTCTCCAGCGGTGGGGTGCAGTGGCAGCGTTGGGTGAGACGGGCGACCCCAAAGCGGTGCCCATTTTGCTGCGAGCCTTGCGTGACGAAGACGAAAATGTGCGCGCTATTGCTGCAGCCTCGTTAGGCAAACTGCGCTATAGGCGCGCTGCGCCCCAGTTAGTGCAGGCGTTGGCGGACAAAAGCGAGCGGGTGCAAGCCCATGCCGAGTGGGCACTGGAAAACATTGGCAAAGCGGCTGTTCCTGCCCTGCTAAAAGGAGCACAGCGCCCCGCTACCCGCTTGCGAGCATTCCGAGTGTTGGGGCGGTTGAAAGACGAACGCGCCGTCCCCGTGCTGATAGATGGACTCAAAGACCGCAACAAAGAAGTCCGCATCATAGCAGCGTGGGCTTTGGGCGAAATTGGCGACCGAAGAGCCATTCAAGCGCTCCAACACGCCTTAGCCGATAAGGAGCCCGAAGTGCGCCGAGAAGCCGCTGTCGCTTTGGGAAAGTTGGGTGCTGAAGAACTCCTGCAAAGGCATTTAGCCGAAGAGAAAAACCCGCTCGTGCGCACCGCCATTCGGTTGAGCGTTGAACAATTGGTAGGTCGGCAATAGGGGCACAGCATGCTGCGACCGTGTTTATGGTAGATGGGCAGGTCGGCAAATCGGCAGATTGGCAAGTCGGTAAGGGACGGGATTGTTCATGCTTTGGCGTTTTCCGCTGCGGCTCTTTTGGTGGCTCTTTGGTGGGTTGATTCGGGCAGTTGTTGCCCTCTTGCTTCTTGCAGGGCTCGTTTACTTCTTCTTCCGCCTGACCCCGTTGGACGAATTTTGGCGGGCGCGCTTTTTTGCTCATTTAGGCAACTTGAAGGAAGCCGAGCACTGGTATCGGCAAGGTTTGCAACAACACCCCCGCAGCCGCTTCGCTCCCCAAGGGCACTACGAGTTGGCGGAATTGCTTTACCGTCAAGAGCGATTTCGGGAAGCCATCGGTCACTTTGGGAAAGCGTTGGAAGGAGGGTTAACGCCCGACCAGAAGCGGGAAGCGTTGTTGAAGGTAGCGGAAGCCTTTCTGAAGGTAGACGAGCCACTTCAAGCCGCTAAGCGGTTTGAAACCTTCGTTCAACGCTATCCTGACGATGAGCGGGCATCTCGCGCCCTCTTTTTGGCGGGCGAAAGTTATCGGAAAGCGAAACGGTTTAAAGAAGCGGAACGCTGCTGGCAACAGGTGAGCGCTCGCTATCCGCACTCGCCTTTTGCCCCCAAAGCGCTTTGGGCGTTAGCGGAACTGGCGGAAGAGAACAAAAACGAAGCACTGGTGCGGCAACTGTATCGCAAACTGGTGGAGCGTTACCCGCAGTCAGCGGAAGCGGCGAAAGCCAATGCCCGTTTAGCCGTCCTGCATTACCAGAAAGGGGACTACAAAGCCGCCTTGAAAGCCTACACCGATGCCGTAAAGGCAGCACCCGAACTCCTCAAAGAAGCCCTCCACTCTGAAACGCTCCGCCAATGGTGGCAAAAGTTGCGCGAACAAGTGGGTGCTGCTGTCCAATCCAAACCGTGACCCACTTGCTCCCCTTCGTAAGGGCAAGATATACCCTGTCTCCCTGCTTCTCCTTTCCTCACTCTCACCCGTCTCGCGTTCTCCGTCCCTTGCACCGATTAAAAGCGGATGGGGAAAATCCATTTGATAGCCAATCGGTTGCGAGTTTCCCGTGCCCGAGGGTCACCCCAAATGAGGAACAACTCCTCCCCACTCTCGCGGCGGATGCGGAAGGACAGAGCGAAGTTCTTGATGCTGTAATCGCCGCTGCGGTTGTAGTAGCGCAGCACAAGCCACTTGTCTTTAGTCAGCACCCGCGTGATGTTGATTTCGTAGGAGCGAATTTTTTGGCGGGAACCGTCGCCAAAAGTTTGGTGCCGCTGGCTCCATTCCAAACGGACGCGCCACGCCCCATTGGGTGCGTCCCAGCGGAGGGCGAAACTGGGTTGGCGGAAGCGCCCGTCAAAGGCTCGCCCCCATCGGTAAGAGAGGTCAGCACGCAAAGGTTTGTTGCCGCCTAAATCCAGCGAAACCCAATAGGAGTGGTCCCTGAATGGCTCTTCACGGATATGGTATTCCGCGTGGCGGGAGCGGTTCCAACCGAGGCTTATTTCCGTTTGGTCCCGCAATGTGATCCACGCGCTGGCACCGTAACTGTGCTCAAAGAACTTGCCGCTGAAAGTTTCACCCCGTGACCAGTTGACGGAGAAGCCGGCGTCGCGGTAGAACTCGGTGCCCTTCGTGCGGAAGTTGCGGTTGATGAACACCGAAAACCGTTTGAAGTCGGTGCGTGGGGTGTAACTGAGCAATGGGCGGAAGTTGGGGCTGAAAGCAGTCCATCCCAAAGAAATGAACCAGTTTTCATCACCGTAACCGAACCGAACATTGCCTGCTCCGCCATCGCGCTCATCGGCGGAAGAGAAGTGGCGGGCGTAACTGCCCCGCAGCCAGAAGCGGTCGCGGGGACCAAACCGCGTCTCGCCACCCAATAAAAAGCCTCGGTCAAAACTGTCGTTGCGGAAAGCGTCCACATAGCCAAAGTAAGCCCGCGTTCGGGTGTTGAAAGTGCGAGCATAGTTGAGCACGAAGGTGTGTTCGTGGTCGCGCAGGTTGTGGGTGCTGAGGAAGCCGAGGCGGCTGTCACCGATAGCGCCCATCAATTTCGTCCCCAAGTCAAAGCGTTGGACGCGACGGGAGAAGAAGAGGCTGGGTTCGCTTCCCCGCCGCCAACCCTCCCCTGCAACGGCAACTTCGCTGAAAAATTCGCTCCCTTGCACAAAAAACTCACGGCGGTCGGGCACGAACTGCTCCACATAACTAACATCAATGCTCTCAAAGGCTTCCTCCACCTCGCTAAAGTCGGGCTTGAAAACGAAGCGGAACGCAAGGTTGGGGCGAAGGGTCCATTCCCCGTCTACCCCGTAGTTGTTACCAATGCCTTTGTCATCGCCCTCCATACGGTAGTCGGCGACGGAGAAAGTTTTCAAGAGCCACCGCTTCGGGGGCGCAAGGTTGCTCTTTTGCTGCTGCAGGGGCAATCCCACAAGGTGGGGCATGTAGCGCAAATCAAAGGGGCGCTCAGGTTCCAATGCCCAAGAAGTCCATTCGTCCGTCTCGCTGATGTAGCGTCCCAGATTAAAGCCCCAGACAGGGCGATTGGGGTCAAAAGTCAGGATGGAGAAAGGGATGGCAATCTCCGCCGTCCAATTCGTCTCGTTGACTTGCACCGCTGCTTCCCATTGGGCATCCCACTCACTGTTGCCAAAGCGTTCGTCCGCCCTTGTCCCCCGTGCGTTGACCGTGAACACATAGAGGCGATCGTGAGTGTGCAAAGTGTCCAAAAAGACGGACACGCGCTCGTCCCGTCGCATCGGTGAATCGTAGCGGGTCTCGTAAGCATAAATGGCGCTTCTGCTCTTAATGGCACAGCGGAAAGCGAAGAACAGTTTCTCCTTCGTGGCTAAAACGAAGGCTTCCGTCTCCCTTGTTGCCGTTTGTCCCAAGTGAGGGGACGCTTGGTAGAAATGCCACAGACGCACTGCCTTTTCCCAAACAGGATCGTCCAACCGACCGTCTAAGACAGGCTCTTCTTCCACGACGGGCACGATAACTTCGTTCTGCTCATTAACGCCATGAACCTTCAAAGACGGGCGCTCGTGGCCAGCGACCTGAACGACAAAAAGAGACGCGGTAACGAACGCGAATAACCAACGCAACTTAGACCCTCCTTTCCAAAAGTGAAGAGTTTAGCACACATTTCTCGTTTGCTCCTATCAGGGATTGCCACTACATAGGACGCGTGTTAAAACGCAACGAAAGTCTGCGCTGGCGGTGTTACTTTGAGGCAAACTCTAAGCAGTAGTGCAAAGGAAACTGACAACCTAACTGTGCGGAGGTGAAAGGGCGCAGCCTTTGTTGCCCATCTCTGCTCATCGCTTGCGCCTGCCCCTGTGGATTGGCTTGGATGGAGTTTAGGCGTTTTAGGGAGCACCCTAATTGGTTATGCCTTTTGGGAAAGTTTTCAGGTGCGGTTGGTGCGCTATTTCGTTCCGACGCGCCACCGGCTGCCAGTGAACAAATTGCGCATTGCCCACTTGAGCGACTTGCACATGACAGTCTTTGGGCAGCGCGAGCGCAAGGCTGTTGCGTTGGTGGCAGGCTTTTGCCCCACTTTGATTGCCCTTACAGGTGACCTCATTCCTTTGGGCAAGGGCGTTAAAGCGGCGGAAACTTTCCTCCGAGCCCTCTGCTCCATCGCTCCCGTCTTCGCTGTGGAGGGCAACTCAGAGGTGGTCAACGGGATTTCGCCTTACTTTGCAGAGCGGTTGCGCCAGTTTGGCGGGCACTGGCTTTATAACGAGGCGGTGCCTTTTGGCGAAGGCTTTTGGGTAGCGGGCACCGGTGACCCCCATTGGCGTCGGGACAACGCAGCGCAAGCGCTCCGAAAGGTGCCCGAAAACGCTTTCTGCTTGCTGCTTTCCCACTCCCCTGACATTGTCTTTGACCCCGCTGCGCGACGGGCAGACTTAATCTTGTGTGGGCACACCCATGGTGGGCAGATTCGTTTGCCCCTTTTGGGACCGCTTTACATCCGCGCTCGCAAAATCCCTAAAAGGTTAGCGTGGGGGAAGCACGAGTTCGCGGACGGAAAAGTTCTCATCACTACCAGCGGGGTGGGCACCACGCGCCTTCCCTTGCGCTTCCTTTGTCCGCCAGAAGTGGTGGGGATCACCCTCCAACAAATCACGCCTCATTCAAAATAGCCAACAATCGTTCCCCTTCCTTCTCCCCCAGAGCACCTACGAAAGCGCCGGCAAAATTGCCCGAAGCGAACAACTGTCTGGCAATAGCAACCACTTCGTCAACCGTCACTTCCTCAATCCGCCGCAGGATGTCTTCCACAGGGACAACTCTCTCCAGATAGCAAAGTTGGCGCCCCATTCTCATCATCATCCCCGTGACGCTTTCCTGCGCCATGACGATGCCCAGTTTCAGTTGCGTCTTGGCTCGCTCCAACTCCCCATTGTTCACGCCGTTGTGGCAGAGCCGCTTTATCTCTTTGGCAATCACGCGCATGACTTTTTCCGCTTCTTGTGGTGCGCAACTGCCACTGATGGCGAAGAAACCGGCTCGCTTGAAAGCCGACGAGAGGGAACCGACAGCATAAGCAAGCCCGCGCTTCTCTCGCACCTCCATGAAAAGCCGAGAACTGGCACCCCCACCGAGGATGATGTCCAAAAGGGACGCAGGATAATGAGCGGGGTCGGTCACGGGAAAACTGTGGACACCCACCGTCCAGTAGAGGTGTTCGGTTTGGCGAGAAACAACGCGCAAGGAAGGAGAAGGAACAGGGGGAGTGTCAGGAGAAGCATCGTTGTTAGCGCGGTAAGGCCAGGCGTCAAAATGCTCGGCGACTAAGTCGGTGAACTGAGAAGGAGGGATAGCACCTGCTCCGACAACAATGATGCGGTCCGATGTGTAGTGGCGACGCAAAAAGCGCAGCAGTAGAGAGCGATGAAAACGAGCCACCGATGCTTTGTTTCCCAAGATGGGACGGCTCAACGGGTGTCCGTCCCAAAGGGCTTCAAAGAACAGTTCCCCCACCAGTTCCTCAGGCGTGTCTTCCACATTCTGGATTTCCGCCAAGATGATGCCTTTCTCTATCTCAATGTCCTTGGGACGCAGCAACGGTTCCGTCAACAATTCCCGCAGCAGGGCAAAGGCTTGCGGCAAATGCTCTGGAAGCACCCGCAAGTAGAAGCAAGTGAGTTCCTTTTCGGTGAAGGCATCTATGTTGCCTCCGAGAGCGTCTATCAGTTGGGCGATTTGCCGTCCTGTGTGGCGAAGGGTGCTTTTGAACAGCATGTGCTCCAGAAAGTGGGCTAACCCCTCTTCGCCCTTGCGCTCGTCCTTTGTGCCCACCATCACCCAGAGGCTGGCAGCGACAGTTTTTGCCCAGGGGACGAACTGGTAAGCCACTTGAAGGTGATTGGGCAGGCGCATGATATGGCACATCTCCACGAGAGGTCACTCTCCTTCCGTGAATTCGGCAAATCGGCATTCGGCAAATTGGCGGGTCGGTGGGCGAACGATGACCCTACCTTTCACCGCCTTTCGGTCCCCGGGACGAAGGGGGATGATGCCGACCCCCAAAGCCCGACTGCCGACTGCCCATAGAGGAAGGGCGGGCAGGAGGGCGCGCCGGCGGTGGCAGCAGTTCCTTTCGGCTCAGCGAGATCTTGCCGTCCGGCTCCACTCCCAACACTTTCACCTCTATCTCGTCGCCGACCTTCAACACATCGCTAACGGAAGAGATGCGCTCGTGGCTGATTTGGGAGATGTGCAAGAGCCCCTCTTTGCCTGGCAAGATTTCCACCAATGCCCCAAACGGCATGATGCGCGTTACCCGTCCTTTGTAAACTTTGCCCACTTCAGGGTCAGCAGCATACAGCCGAACCATCTCCGCCGCCTTTTCTGCCTGCTCCAAACTGGGACAAGTGATGAATACGGAGCCATCGGGTTGGATGTCAATAACAGCGTCCGTTTCTCGCTGGATGTGCTTGATATGCTTTCCGCGCGGTCCAATTACTTCCCCAATCTTCTCCACAGGGATGCGAAGGGTGACCACACGAGGCGCGTAGGGTGACAACTCAGGACGTGGTTTGTCTATCACTTCCGCCATCTTCTCCAAGATGAAAAGGCGGGCTTCCCTTGCCCGTTGGAATGCTTGTTCTATCACTTCAAAAGGCAGCCCCTTAATTTTCAGGTCCAATTGGATGGCAGTGATGCCCCGCTCTGTGCCCGCGATCTTGAAGTCCATGTCCCCGTGGGCATCCTCCAACCCTTGGATGTCCGTGAGGAGCAAATACTTGTCGTTTTCCGACACCAGCCCAATGGAGATGCCTGCTACGGGGGCGAGAATGGGCACGCCCGCATCCATTAAGGCAAGGGTGCTCCCGCAAACGGATGCCATTGAGGTGGAGCCGTTGGAACTCAGCACTTCCGAGACCAGACGGATGGTGTAAGGGAAAGTATCCTCGTCGGGGATAACGGGTTCCAACGCTCGTTCCGCTAATGCTCCATGCCCAATCTCTCGCCGAGAGGGTGCTCGCAAAGGACGCACCTCGCCCGTAGAGTAAGGTGGGAAGTTATACTGGTGCATAAACCGCTTCGTTATCTCCTCTTCCAGCAGCGTCTCCACCAACATTTCTTCGCTGGTGGCGCCCAAAGTCGCAATGGTCAAGACCTGCGTTTCACCTCGTTGGAACAACCCTGAACCGTGAGCACGGGGTGCCAGCCCCACAGCGCAAGAGATGGGGCGGATGTCCGAAAGCCCTCGCCCGTCGGGGCGAAGCCCTTCGTTCAAAATCATGGAGCGAACAATGCGGTGCAATGCTTCCTCAAAGGAGAGGGGCAGCAATGCCTTTTGCTCCTCTGTCAACCCTTCCGCCAACTCCCCAGTTATTTGCTCCAGCAACTCTTTCGTTTTCTCCTCGCGCAATTCCTTCTTGGGTTGGAGAACCGCCGCTTTTAAGGCGTCCCCATAGCGCTCACTAATGAGCCGCGTTAGTTCCTCGTCAGGCAAAAGGGTGGCGAAAGGAACCTTTTCCTTCCCCACTTTCTCTTGCAGTTCCTGCTGCATTTCAATAATGGGTTGCGCCGCTTCGTAAGCCTTGACGACGGCGTCCAACATCAAGGGTTCAGGGATCTGATGTCCACCCGCTTCTATCATCACGACGGCTTGTTGAGTGCTGGAGACCACTAAGTCCAATTGGCTGGCTTCTAAGCGTTTGAAGGGCGGGTTGATGACCAACTCGCCGTCGAAAAGACCCACCCGAACGCCTGCCACTGGTCCCTCAAAAGGAATGTCGGAGATAGTTAGCGCCGCGCTGGCGCCGATTAGCCCCAAAAGGTCCAATGAGTTTTCGTAGTCAAAAGAGAGGGCAGTGATGATGACTTGGACATCGTTGAGGGCACCTTTCGGGAACAAAGGGCGAATGGAGCGGTCAATAAGCCGAGCCGTCAAAATGGCTTGGTCGCTGGGACGACCTTCCCGACGCATAAAGCGGTGCCCAGGAATGCGCCCCGCAGCATACATGCGCTCCTCAAAATCCACCACCAGCGGGAAGAAGTCAACTCCCGCGCGCACCTCTTTGGAACGGACAACTGTTACCAGCACCATGCTGTCGCCGTAACGGACCGTTACGGCAGCATCGGCTTGAAGCGCCAAAATGCCCGTCGCTATTGAGAGAGTTCTTCCTGCAATCTCACGGCTGACAACGACTTCTTGCATCGCAACAGCCCCCGTTGTTTGATGATTTCATTCGTTTCCTGGCTCAATGCCCAACTCCCGCAACCGCTGTGCTAAGCGTTCTGCGCGTTGACGCTCTTGCTCTGCGCGCTGGCGCTCCTGTTCCACCCGCAACCGCTCCTGCTCCAATTGCGCTTGCAAGGTTTCATATCGCTCCTGCAACTCCTCATAGGTCAAAAACCGCTGCCCATCAGGACGATAGACAACCAAATCCTTCCCCTCCAGCGTGAACTTGACCCCCAATCGCGGACTCACCCACCCCTGCATCTCCCCAATGGGCTCCAACTTGTCACCCTTTCGCACCCATCCCACCAACTCCCCCTTGTCAGGGTCGTAAAGGTAAAACTCCTCAACGCCATAGCGCTCGTAAAAGGTCAGTTTGTCCCAAAATTCCCTCACCGTGTTGGACGGAGACCAGACCTCAAAGACAACTTGTGGCGGGATGTTGCCCTCTTGCCATTGCAAGTAGGAGCGCCGATGCCCTTTGGGGCGCCCAAAGACGACCATCACATCGGGTGCTGCCCGAATGGTCGGGTCGCCCTCTACGGGATACCAAAGCAAATCAGCAGCAACGAACACATTCGGATCGTCCCGAAAAAGGGCTTTCAGGTTGTCAAACAGGTAAACGATGTAGTGAGCCTGCAGCGTGTTCTCTGCCATCGGCTTCCCATCGCTTTCAGGATAGACAATCTCGCGTCTCGTCTCCACTTTCACGCCCATCGTTGCTCACCTTTTTGGACAAGGCGATGCTTAGGGGGTTCCCTCGTTTGGCTCAATGCCCAACTCCCGCAACCGTTGCGCTAAGCGTTCAGCCCGTTGACGCTCTTGTTCTGCGCGCTGACGCTCTTGCTCTGCCCGCAATCGTTCCTGTTCCGCTCGCAACCGCTCTTGCTCCAACTGTGCTTGCAAGGTTTCATATCGTGCCTGCAAGGCTTCGTGTTGCGCCTGCAACTCCTCGTAAGTCAAAAACCGCTGCCCATCAGGACGATAGACAACCAAATCCTTCCCCTCCAGCGTGAACTTGACCCCCAATCGCGGACTCACCCACCCCTGCATCTCCCCAATGGGCTCCAACTTGTCACCCTTTCGCACCCATCCCACCAACTCCCCCTTGTCAGGGTCGTAAAGGTAAAACTCCTCAACGCCATAGCGCTCGTAAAAGGTCAGTTTGTCCCAAAATTCCCTCACCGTGTTGGACGGAGACCAGACCTCAAAGACAACTTGTGGCGGGATGTTGCCCTCTTGCCATTGCAAGTAGGAGCGCCGATGCCCTTTGGGGCGCCCAAAGACGACCATCACATCGGGTGCTGCCCGAATGGTCGGGTCGCCCTCTACGGGATACCAAAGCAAATCAGCAGCAACGAACACATTCGGATCGTCCCGAAAAAGGGCTTTCAGGTTGTCAAACAGGTAAACGATGTAGTGAGCCTGCAGCGTGTTCTCTGCCATCGGCTTCCCATCGCTTTCAGGGTAAATGACAACACGCTGTGCAACGGCTTCAGCGCTCATGAGCCGTTCACCTTTTTGCTGGAGCAACTTTTCATGAGCCAGCCACTTGTGCTGTTTCTTGCTGTTGGGCGCGCTCAGCGGCTTGGGCTGCCCTCAAGGCACCGAAGATATCGCGGATGCCCAACGCCTCAATGACCTCTTTGTAGCGGGTAATGTTGGTGCGGGCTAAGTAACGCAAAAGCCTTCGGCGCTTGCCGTGCAAAAGCAGTAACCCCCGTCGTGAGTGTTTGTCTTTCTTGTGTCGGCGCAAGTGTTCCGCCAAGCGGTTGATGCGTTCTGTCAAGAGGGCAATTTGCACCTCGGGCGAACCCGTATCGCTTGGGTCCCGTTGCCATCGGGCAATCAAAGCAGCCTTCTCTTCCTTCGTTAACGCCATGCGTTTGTGTCACCTCACCGAAGTGTTTTGTTGCCATTTTGTTGTGAAGTGTTATCGGCGCAAAGGGGTTGTCGCCAATTTCTTGAGTTCACGAACGATGATTTCCTTCAGTTCTGCCCACTCCTCGCGCGCCCGCTGATACTCTGCCGCTGCCAGGCGAATTTGCTCGTCCACTTGCTCCCGGTAGGCTTCCAGTGCCAAGAAGCAGATGGCGGCGAATTCGGGGTCAATCATTCCTGTCCGTGCCATTTCCAAGTAACGGTAGAAGTTGCTGGCTGCTCCCGCCGCTGCAGGGGAGGCGCCCATCATTCCTGCCCCTGGTGCTCCCATCATTGGAGCCCCCGGACCACCCATCATCGGCGGACCGCCAGGACCCCCCATCGGGGGACCACCAGGCATCATCGCTTCCTCGCCAGCAAAGGCACCGGGCATGCCACCACCTACTGGCGCAGGAGCGCCCATCGGGGTAGGAGGACCACCAGGGCCGCCATGAGCGCCCATTCCTGGACCACCCATCATTGGACCGCCCATCATTGGGGGAGCGCCCGGACCGCCCATCATCGGGGGACCACCCATCGGACCACCTGCCACAGGGGTAGGGGCAGCCCCCGCAACAGCCGTGCCGCCAACTAACTGCGCTCCTAAGGTGCGAAGCCGCTGCAAAATGGTCTGACGCACGTCAGGGAACCAGTTCAACAACTCCGCCAGCGTCTCTTTCCGCCGAGTCAACCCCAAACGGATGATGCGTTGTGGGATGGGTTCACCACCCAGCGATGCGAACACTGGGTTCAGTTCCCCTGCCACCAGAGGGGAAGGTTGCCCCCGCAAGACCAACTGCGAGAAACGCAAAGGTGTCAATTGCGCTCGCGCCGCAACAGGCAGCAACGCCCGCTGCAAAGTATCCACTCGCCACCGCACTTCCCGCCATGCGTTCAGGTTAGCAGAAGTTTGCACCAACCGCTGCTCTGCTGCAAAGAGCGCGTCGCGAAAAGCGACAGGAACGGCAATGGTTCTCAACGCCAAGTCCTCTATGGCTTGGCGGGTCATGACAGGCTGCGGTTGAGGCGCGGGTCGGCGCGCTGGCGCTACTGCCCGAAGGGAGGGAGGCGCACCAGCCTCCCGTCGCTCCCTTTGCGCAGCGGGTGTCGGTTTTACTGTCGGCTTTGTTGGCGGTTTTGTCGGCTGCCAAGCCGCGAAGTTGATGTGGCAATCAGGCTCTGGCACCAACTTCGCCAAACCCTCCCGAAGGAGCCTGCGGTTCAAACTGTGCCACTGCCCCTTCTCTGCATAAAAAACCTCTGCTCGGGCATTACCTTGGTCATCCCTCGGTCGCTTAGGACAAACATCTATCCGAACCAGTTTGCCCTCCGCCAACTTCTTCACCAAGCCCAGTGCCTTTGTCGCTTCGGGAGTTCCCTCAGCAACCTGAACACCGATCAGACGGACTGTCCCAACCCCTTCTACTTGCAGAAGGGTCGGGCTTTCAGTAGCAGAACAAAGGTAAACGCCCGACTGCACCTTCGGTGGCTCTTGAGCGAACAAAGCGACCAACGCCAAGCACGCCAATGTCACGACGATTGTCCAGCCGAACCATCGCGCCATTCCTCATCGCCTCCTTGCCTCGGCTGTCACAATTGTAAGGCACCCAAATGGCTCTGTCAATCACGGCGCCAACGCTACTGACTCGCCAATTTGCCACAAGTTAGATGGGAACAGCCCCAAAACCAGCACCAAGAAAGCGCAGGCAATGACCACTAAACCGACCAGTCGCCACGGGGCAACGGGACGAGTTTGAGGGGTCGGAGGATGGGCAAACATTACCATTGCGACCCGCAAGTAGTAGAAGGCTGAGACGACACTGTTGATCACGGCAACGATGACCAGCCACAAGTAGCCCTCCTCCAACGCTGCCCGAAAGACCAGAAACTTTGCCCAAAAGCCAGCGGTGAAGGGGATACCCGTCAAACCTGCCATGAAGATCAGCATCGTCCAACCCAGCGCAGGGTGCCAATGGGCTAATCCCCTCCACTCCTCCAACAGCGCGGGGGCGCCGCTCTCCTTTTCTACCAGTTGCGTGACTGTGAAAGCGCCAACGGTCATGAAGGTGTAAGCGAAACCATAGAAGACCAACGCCGCCATTCCCGTTTCCTGCAACGCTAACACCGCCAAAACCATGTAGCCAGCGTGGGCGATGGAGGAATACGCCAGCATGCGCTTCACATTCCGCTGCGGCAACGCCGACAGGTTGCCAACAGTCATGGTTAAGGCAGCCACTCCACTAAGGGCAAGCGCCCACAAAGGTTTCATCTCTGCTGAAGCGAACCCAGCGTCCATAATCCGAAAGAGCGATGCCACTACAGCGGCTTTAGGCGCTGTCGCCATGAAGGCAGCCAACGGCGTCAGGGCACCATCGTAAACATCTGGTGCCCACTGGTGGAAAGGCACCAGAGCAATCTTGAAGGCTAACCCTACCATCACCAACCCCAACCCCGCTGTCAGAAGAAACGGCTGCACGGGTTGGCGCAAACCAACCTGAATGAGGTTTGTTGTCCCCGTTGCCCCGTAAACGAGGGCGATACCGTAAACGAGAAACGCCGACGCCATTGCCCCCAGCAGCAAATACTTGAGGGCTGCCTCCGTCGGATAAGGACGGTCCGACGCATAGCCTGTCAGCACATACAGTGCCAGCGACAAGGTGTCAACCGCCAGAAAGACGATGACCAAGTCCGTGGCGCTGACCAAGAACATCCCGCCGACGCAGGCTAACAGCACCAGAGCGCAATACTCGCTCACTCGCTGCAGCCAACCGCGGTCGCGCAAGTATTCCCACGAAGCAACGAGGGAAAGCAACGCGCCGACGACCAAAAGGAAGTGGAACGCCAAGGCGAAACGGTCCAACCGCACCATGACCGTGCCGTCCAACAGGGCTTCCGTCGTTGCTTCCCAAGAGAGAGCGATGACGGCTAAAGTGAGCAGCAACCCAACGATGGTTAATCCATAAGCGCTTTCGCGTGCGCGTCCCTTTGACAGGGCGCTGAGCAGGAGCAAGAGCAAAACCCAAAAGACGAGCATCGCTTGCGGACGACAAGTGGATAAAGTTGCTTCCAACATCCGTTTACTGCCTCCTCACTTCACAGAACTTTTGCCATCGTGCCCATAAGGCATAGCGCAAACTTCCTGCCCCGTCAACTCTCTCTGCTTCACTCAAACTGTTCGCCCACCTTCGGCTGCACCCCCTTAAGCCACTCCGCAACCTCCAACCGCTTTTTGCCCTCCGTTTGCAACTCTGTCGGGAACAGCAAACCGTTGCCCGTTGCAATTCCCAATTGTGTTTTGTCCACCAAAGCCACTGTTCCGGGTGGCGCTTCGGTTTTCTCATCAACAACGCGGGCTCGCCAAAATTTTACCCGCTTTCCCCGAAAGAACGCGTAGGCGCCCGGTTCGGGATTGAGGGCGCGAATGATGTTCCGCAACCGCTCCGCCGATTCTGCAAAGTTTAAGTGTGCTATCGCCGGCGGCAAAACAGGTGCGTAAGTTGCTTGGCTGTGGTCTTGAGGACAGCGAGGGACATCGCCCCGCTCCACAAGCGCCAAAGTCTCCACCAACAACTCCGCTGCAACCCCCGCCAGTTTCGCGCTTAGCGTCCCAAAAGTGTCCTCAGGGTCAATGGGCACGCACCGTTGCAAAATAATGTCGCCCGTGTCCATCCCCACATCCATGAACATCGTGGTTACGCCCGTCACTTCGTCTCCATTTAACAACGCGTGCTGAATAGGTGCGGGACCGCGATAGCGAGGCAGCAGGGACGGGTGAACATTGATGCACCCTTTGGGTGGGATGGCAAGGCACTGCTCTTTCAACAACCGCCCGTAAGCGACCACCACCAACACATCGGGGCGAGCATCAGCGATAACTTGCAAACTCGCCGGCTCGTTCAATTTCTCTGGTTGGAACACGGGTAACCCTAACGCCTGAGCGGCTCTCTTTACTGGTGGTGGTGTCAGATGCAACCCACGCCCTGCCGGCTTGTCGGGTTGCGTGACGATCAAGGGCACTTCGTGCCCTGCCTTGACAATGGCTTGCAGCGAAGGAACAGCGAACTCTGGCGTGCCCATAAACACAATGCGCATCAAGGTTCACTCCTCACTCCCTCGGCGCTCATAAGTTGAGCGCGTCAGAGCAATCCATGTCAAAATTTTGGCGGTGATACCGATGGCAGTGCGCAAAGTCGTGACGCTGGGTAACCCTGTCCTGCGCCAAAAAGCCCAACCGGTCAAGAAGGTGACGAGGGCGGAGCAGGAACTCATTGAGGACATGCTGGAGACGATGGCGGAATACGAAGGCGTCGGATTGGCGGCGCCTCAAGTGGCAGTCCCCCTCCGCATCTTTGTCGCTCAGTGGGAAGGCGAAACCTACGCACTGGTCAACCCCGTGATTGAATGGCGCAGCGAAGAAATGGTCAAGGGCATGGAAGGCTGCTTGTCCATCCCAAGCGTTCAAGCAGAAGTGAACCGCCACCTGAAAATCCGCGTCCGCGCTCTGGACCGCAACGGCAACCCGATTGTGCTGGAGCCGGAAGGGTGGCTCGCCCGCATCTTTCAGCACGAGATAGATCACTTGGACGGCATCCTTATCCTTGACCGCAGCAACGAACTGTTTTGGGTTGTGACCGAAGAGGACGAAAAGGGCAACGAGAAAGTGCGCCTCGTGCCCACAACGAAGGAAGCCGTCATCGCCGCTTTCAAAAAGCGTCGCCAAGCCGTTCGGACATGATCGTTTTTGGCTCCGCTCTTTAAGGCAAAGATTGTTGGCGCTTCTCCCTCCATGCTGCTGGCTTTAGCCAGTGGTTGATGACTGGAACGCATCTCCCGATGCGCCGATTTTTTGATGCGGTGCGTCAGGAAACGCATCCTCCAGTTAAACGACCGTCGCCCACAAGGGGCGACGCTACCTACCCAATCCGTAGCGTCGGGGCTTGTCCCCGACGGTCGTTTCTTGGAGGGCTCAAAGGTGGCATCAACGACGACGGACTGAAGCCCGTAGCATGGTGATAAAGAGCGCTTGGCTCTATCGCCAGTCAAACACGACGCCAAGATACTCCGAGGGTTTGTCTCGCAGCCCAAAGTAAACTTCCGCGCATTGCTTGGGTTTCACAAGGTGCGTGAGCAACGGCTTAACTTGCAGTTTCCCGTCCCTGATAAGCCGCAAGGTGATTTTGGCGTTGCGCTCCACGCTGTGCTTGTAAAAGTGGGCGTTGCGTTCAATGGGCAAAATGTCGTCGCGAGTTTCCTTGACAGGATAGCGCCATTCGTGCGCCCCCTTGAAAGTGATGCAACCGTGCCCTGACAAGTGGATGCGCTCCAACAAATCCGTCACATTGGTCTCCAACCGCCGACCGAAATAAGAGCCCAGCAAAATCACCTCGCCATACTTCGCTGCCAACTGAGGGGCTAAAAGGGTAGCGGCAGGGTTACCCGTCGCATCCACTACCACTTCACAGCCCCTCCCTTCGGTTAACTCCTTAACGGCTTGAACAGGGTCAGTTTCGTCCGTGTTGACCACCGCAGAGATACCACAGGCTTGGGCAATCGCCAATCGCTTCGGGATGCGGTCCAGACCGATGACCTCGCATCCTGCCAGTTGGAACAACTGAGCCGCCAAATTGCCTACCAATCCCAAACCGATGACCGCCACCCGATCGCCTAACTCAGCGTTACTCACCCGCAACGCCGTGATGGAGACATCCGCCATGCGGGCGAAAACCGCCTCCTCAGGTGGTAAGCCGTCAGGAACCATGACAGTGATGACGCGCGCTTTCGCGTGGCTGGCGTGATTGCTGTGGGTGAGGATGATGTCGCCAACCTTGACATCCTTGACTGCCTCGCCAACCGCAATGACCTCACCGATAGCGCCGTAGCCGGGACGGAAGGGGAAAGGTGCCCAGTCGGCTAATCCTGCCAAACACGCCAATTCTGTGCCGGGGCTGATGATGGACACCAAGGTTCGGATGACAACTTCGTCTGGCGCAGGCGTCAGATCAACTTCCACTTCCTCCAACCGCACCTCATTCGCCTCAGGGAAGACGACTTGACGCACCACCATCCTCTGTCACCTCCAAACCGCAACTGCGGTTTCTCACCGTTGCGGGACACCGATGCGCCGCCAAAATTGTATCGGGCTAAACGCTGTGGCGAAAGGAGACCGAAGTGGAATGAAATGAGGTGAACTTACCAATGTCAAAGCGAGCGTTGCTTTCCGTTTGGGACAAACGCGGCATCGTTGACTTTGCGAAAGGTTTAAGCGAGTTGGGCTTCACGCTGATTTCAACGGGGGGAACAGCCCGCACTTTGCGAGAAGCGGGTTTGCCGGTCACAGAAGTGCGAGAGGTCACCCAGTTTCCCGAAATTCTCAACGGACGCGTCAAAACCATCCACCCCTTCATCGCAGCGGGCATTTTGGCGCGGCGGGATGTGCCCGCACACTTGCACGAGTTAGAGGCATTGGGCATCACTCCCGTTGACCTCGTCGTTGTCAACCTTTACCCGTTCCGCGAAGTGGTTCGGCAAGGCGTGGACGAACTGACGGCGTTGGAGCACATTGACATCGGTGGTGTCACCCTGCTGCGCGCGGCAGCGAAGAACTACCGCGATGTGTTGGTGGTCTGCGACCCCAGCGATTACCCGCAGGTTTTGCACTGGCTGCGCAATGGTGAAGTGCCACTAAAGGTTCGGGCGCAATTGGCGCTGAAAGCCTTCGCTCACACCGCCGCTTACGATGCTGCCATCCTTGCTTACTTCCGGCAGCAAACAGGCACCCTCTTCCCTCACGAAATTGCCTTCGGTTTTGTCAAGGCATCAGATTTGCGCTACGGCGAAAACCCGCACCAGCAAGCCGCCTTCTATGTTGACCCGCTGTCGGAAATCCCGTCGGTTGCCACAGCAGTGCAACTGCACGGCAAGGAACTGTCCTTTAACAACATTGCCGACTTGGATGCTGCTCTTAATCTGGTGCGGGAGTTTGAGCAACCTGCTGCGTGCATTATCAAGCACACCAACCCGTGCGGCGTTGCGATTGGCGAGACGCTGGCGGAAGCCTTTGCCAAAGCCCGCGACGCTGACCCAGAGGCGCGATTCGGGGGCATCATTGGCGTCAACCGCAAGGTGGACTTGGCGACCGCTGAGGAAATCTTGGTGCAAGGCAGTTTCTACGAAGCCATCATCGCCCCCGACTACGACCCTGAGGCGCTGGAACGCATCAAAGCCCGCAAGGGTTGGGGAGAGACTATTCGCATCCTCAGTTTGCAGATGGGTGACAAACCCCTTTCGCCCTTCCTTCGCGATGCAGAAGTGACGGTCAAGTCAGTGACGGGTGGCGCGTTGGTGCAAACGGCAGACACATGCGACGCTCCCCCCGAACAGTGGCAGGTGGTCACCGAACGAGCACCCACCGACGAAGAATGGCGCGACCTACAGTTTGCTTGGAAAGTGGTCAAGCATGTTAAAAGCAACGCCGTCGTTCTGGCGAAAAACGGAGTAACCGTTGGCGTTGGGGCGGGACAAATGAACCGTGCCCTTTCGGTGAAAATCGCGGTGGAGTTAGCAGGCGAGCGAGCAAAAGGGGCAGTGCTTGCCAGCGAAGCCTTCTTTCCCATGCCTGATGGTCCCGAAATCGCCGCTCAAGCCGGCGTCACTGCTATCGTTCAACCGGGTGGCAGCAAACGCGACCCTGATGTCATCGCCGTCTGCAACCGCTACGGTGTTGCGATGGTTTTCACTGGCATGAGGCATTTTCGGCATTGAAGGAAGATGCGGGGAGCAAAAGTAAAGGGAGGTGGGAGAAGTGAGACGGCGTGAGTTTGTGGTAGCAGCGGTGTCAGGGTTGCTGGGTGTGGACGCATTGGAGTTCGCAACAGCGGAAGCCTTCACAGGGACAAGCGCTCCCAAACCACAGCGCCCCGCAAAGGGACCTCTTCGGTTGCACCCTCGCAACCCGCGTTACTTCACGGACGGGAGTGGCAAGGTGGTTTACTTGACTGGTTCGCACACATGGACAAACTTCCAAGATGGCGACGAACGCAAGCCCCCCTTTAACTTCAACGCTTACCTTGACTTCCTCGTGCAGCACAACCACAACTTCATCCGCTTGTGGTCGTGGCAATCTACAGGGGCGTGGATTTTCCCTGCCATATCCCCTCACCCGTGGGAGCGCACGGGACCAGGCTTGGCAAGGGACGGTAAACCCAAATTCAACCTACATCGCTTCAATCAAGCCTACTTTGACCGCCTGCGCTCGCGCGTCCTCGCCGCACAACAGCGAGGAATTTATGTTTCGGTCATGTTCTTCGTTGGCGGGAATGTGGATGTGCCTGACGAGTGGGAGCGTCACCCTTTTCACCGCGACAACAATGTGAACGGGATTGACGGTGATGTGGACGGGGATGGTAAGGGCAGTGAAACCATGACGATGAGCGACCATCCGCGCGTCAACGCCGTTCGGAAACTGCAACTGGCGTATGTCCGAAAGGTCATAGACACCCTCAACGACTTGGACAATGTGCTTTTTGAGATTGTCAACGAGGGCGGCTCTCGCGAGTGGGACTGGTTCCTTGTGAACTTCATCCACGAATACGAGAAGAGCAAGCCGAAGCAACATCCTGTAGGCTTAACGGGGCATGGTCGGGAGAGCAACGAAGAAATGCTCGCCAGCCCCGCTGATTGGTTCTCACCGGGCGCTCGCGAGTGGCCAGACCTGCGAACAGACCCGCGCCCTGTGGAAGCGCGTTGGCGAAAAGTCTCTATCCTTGACACAGACCACCTTTGGGGCGAAGGGGGCGATTATCGCTGGGTTTGGAAGAGTTTCCTGCGAGGGCATAACCCCATCTACATGGACCGAATCGCTGCCTTGACAGGAGACAATCGTGGTGACATCCCCGGGGCAGAGGAAGTGCGCAAAGCCATGGGGCATACCCGCATTATGGCGGAACGCATCAACTTGGCTGAAATGGAGCCGCACCCCGAACTGGTATCCACGACCTATTGCTTGGCACAGCCTGGCAAAGACTACTTGGTTTACCTGCCGGATGGTGGCGAAGTGACAGTAAACCTCTCCGCTGCCTTGGGAACGATGAAGGTAGAATGGACGCATCCTGTGACAGGCAAACTTGTGATGGGCGGAACAACCCAAGGTGGAGCAGAGCGAAAGTTTACATCACCTTTTAGCGGTGATGCTGTCTTGCGCATCTACAAGTAGCAAGTGCGTTCACCCTGTGGCGACAAAGTAAGGTTTTCCCCGCTGCACAACTTTTCCACAAACGCTGCAAAATTGAGGTGGCAGCGTTGTGACAAGGATGGTGAGAAGGGATGGTTAGGCCAGCGTTGGCGTTCATCACGCAAGAGTTGGAAGCGCTCAAGCAGGAAGGCCTGTTCGTCACCATCCGCACTTTGGAGAGCCCCCAAGGGGCATGGATTACGGTGGATGGCAAACGCGTCCTCAACCTGTGTTCCAACAATTATCTCGGCTTTTGCAACGACCCAGTGCTGAAGGAAGCAGCAAAGCGCGCCATTGATGAGTTTGGGGTTGGTCCTGGCGCTGTCCGCACCATCGCAGGGACGATGAAGTTGCACCGAGAGTTGGAGCGCAAACTGGCGGAGTTCAAGGGCACCGAAGATGTGGTCAGTTTCCAGAGCGGTTTTTGCGCCAACTTGGCAACCATCCCCGCCTTGGTCGGACGGGAAGACGGCATCTTTTCCGACGAACTCAACCACGCTTCCATCATTGACGGTTGCCGTCTTTCGCGCGCAGAAATCGTCCGCTACGCCCACTGCGATGTGGACGACTTGAGGACAAAGTTGCAGGAACATCGCCACCGCTTCCGGCGCGCCTTGATCGTGACCGACGGCGTGTTTAGCATGGACGGTGATATTGCCCCACTGCCCGAGATCGTCAAGGTTGCCCGCGAATACGATGCGTTCGTGATGGTGGACGACGCCCATGGTGAAGGAGTGTTGGGGCGTGCTGGACGAGGCATCACCGATCATTTCGGCTTGCACGGGGAAGTGGACATTGAGGTTGGAACCCTGTCAAAAGCCTTTGGCGTTGTCGGTGGTTATGTAGCGGGGAGCAAAGAGTTGTGCGAGTATCTGCGTCAACGGGGGCGTCCCTTCCTCTTCAGCAGCGCGGTTACACCCGCCGATGTGGCAGCGTGCATCGCTGCGGTGGACATCCTACTGCAAAGTGAGGAACGGGTGCAGAAGTTGTGGGAGAACGCGTGTTACTTCCAAAACGGACTGAAGGCGTTAGGCTTTGACATCGGCAAAACGCAAACGCCCATCACGCCTGTCATGTTGGGTGAAGCGCCTTTGGCGCAAACCTTCTCCCGCCGCTTGTTTGAGGAAGGAATTTTCGCCCAAGCCATTGGCTACCCCACCGTCCCCCGCGGGGCAGCACGCATTCGCGTGATGATTTCCGCTGTTCACACGAAGGAGGACTTGGATTTCGCCCTTGACAAATTTGCGAAAGTGGGACGCGAGTTGGGCGTCATCGCAGCGTAAGGGGATGCGGTAAGAACAGCCCACAGCGGCTGTCGGAGCATAAAGACTGTGTTGAGGGGGTGTCTTGTGTGTCGGAAGGTGTTCGGGTCGGTCTCATCGGTGTTGGAAGCATTGCTCAAGTGGCACACATTCCCAGCCTCAAGGCATTAGGCGTTCCCATCGTTGCTGTTGCGGATGTGGTGGAAGAACGAGCAAAGCAAGTGGCGGAGCAGCACGGTATTCCTCACGCTTACGGCGATTATCGGCAGTTGCTCAAACGGGACGATGTGGATGCTGTCGTTGTCTCCACGCCCACTTCCACGCACTATCCCATCGTTACAGCAGCGCTCAAAGCCGGCAAGCATGTATTGTGCGAAAAGCCCCCCGCCATGAACGAGAAGGAAGCAGAGCGCATGGCAGAGTTGGCAGAGCAACAAAAATTGGTGTTGATGTATGCGCTGCACATGCGCTATCGCCGTGACAGTCAAGCCCTGAAAAAGTTGATTGAGCAGGGCGAGTTTGGGGAAGTTTACTATGGACGCGCCCTTTACATCCGCCGCCGAGGTGCTCCCGGTGGATGGTTCGCTCGCAAGGAACTTTCCGGCGGAGGTCCGCTATTGGACATCGGTGTCCATGTCATTGATCTGACTTGGTGGCTGATGGGCAAACCCCGCCCCGTCAGCGCTGCGGGATTCACCTTCCAAAAAATCGGGGCAAAAGGGCTGCGGTTAGATCGCGGCTGGCAGCCGGCAGATGTGCACGAAAAGCGGGAGCAGGAACTTGTCTACGATGTGGAAGACTACGCTGGCGGTTTTATTCGCTTTGACAACGGAGCCGTTCTTACCTTTGAGGTTAGTTGGCAACTGAACGCCCGCGAGCAATGGGGCACTACTGTCAGCGGGACGAAAGCAGGCGCTTCTATGCCCCCATTGGAACTCTACACCGAAGTGTTGGGTGAGCAAGCCGTTGTCAACTTGCGGGTGGACGAAGGGAACGCCTATCAGGAAGAGATGCGAGAGTTTCTCGCTTGCATCCGCGAGGGGCGCCAACCCTTGACCAGTGCCCGAGACGGCGTGACAGTGATGAAAATGCTGACTGCCCTGTATCGCTCCGCAGAGCAAGGGAAAGAAGTGCCCATCAAGTAAGGCACTTGCATCCCCAGGGGCAGACTGCCCAAGCCTAAGGAAACTTCTTTCCTGTTGGGTGGTTTGCCCCTTCTTGCTCTGAGGAACCCAAGCAGAACTGTCACCAACGCTTCACAGAAGAGGCACAAATTCTTTAGGTCGTTCAGCAAGCCCAAAAGTGTGCAAAATCGCTTGCTTTATCCGCTCCGCCGCTTTTCCGTCTCCGTAGGGGTTGACAGGGCGTTGCATGGCACGGTAAGCCTGTTCATCGGTGAGCAATCGGGAGACTTCAGCGACGATGCGTTCCTCGTCCGTGCCGATGACCTTAACCACGCCTGCTTGCACTGCTTCGGGGCGCTCGGTCTTTTCGCGAAGCACCAAAACGGGTTTACCCAAAGTGGGCGCTTCTTCTTGAACGCCGCCGCTGTCTGTGACGATGAGGAAGGCTGCGTGCATCAATCGCACGAACTCAAAGTAGTCGGGCGGTTCGCACAAGGTGATGCGGGGGTGGTTGCCCATTTCCCGATACGCCACTTGGCGCACAATAGGGTTTTTGTGCATTGGGAAAACGATGCGCACATTGGGGAACGCATCGGCGATGCGCCGCAAGGCGCGGCAAATCCGCTCCATCGGTTCGCCCCAGTTTTCCCGTCGGTGCGCCGTGACGAGAAGGAGACGAAAGTTGTCCGCTCCCTCAACGGTGGGGGAAGAAGGCAAACGCTGAAGCGTCCACAAGAGCGCGTCTACTACCGTGTTGCCCGTGACGAAAATCGCTTGTTCATTCACGCCTTCCCGCAGCAAGTTTTGTTTTGCGGTTTGCGTTGGGGCAAAGTGCAAGTCGGCGATGGCGCCAATGAGCCGTCGGTTCATCTCCTCAGGGAAAGGGGCGAACTTGTCGCCCGTGCGCAAGCCCGCTTCTATGTGCCCGCACGGGATTTTGTGATAGTAAGCCACCAGAGCGCCAACAAAGGCTGTCGTCGTGTCCCCCTGAACCAAAACCAGGTGGGGCTGCTCTTGCCGCAGAACTCTATCCAACCCTTCCACAGCGCGGCTGGTGATGTCGGCTAAAGTTTGCCCTTCCTGCATCAAGTTCAAGTCGTAGCGCGGCGTCATCTCAAAAAAGCGCAAAAATTGGTCCAACATCTCCCGATGCTGGGCAGTAACTGTGACCACAACCTCAAAACGCTCGTCAGCCGCCAATGCGTGAACAACGGGCGCCATTTTGATGGCTTCGGGGCGCGTCCCGAAAATGGGCATCACTTTGATGGGCTGATGCGCAACAGCCATTTTTGTGCCTCCTTTGCCTTGCGGGTCGCTTGTCGGCGCTTCAACAATTTGCCGCACCCTGCGGGGGAAAGGTGTGAGAGAAGACGCCTTTTCGCATTTTACGGCGAACTCTGTTGGGGTCTAAATGCGCACCCTCGTCAGCAAAACTGCCAGAAGGCAAAAAGCCAGGGTGAGGGCGTAAAGCATTAAGACGGCTTGGCGTTGATCCAAGCCGCTATCCAGTAAGCGATGGTGCAAGTGCTCGCGGTCGGCAGTGAAGATGGGGCGGCGGGCAAGCCAGCGACGGAGGATGGCGAAGAAAGTGTCAAGGAGTGGATACGCCAAAACCAAACCCGTCATGAACAGCACGGACAACGCTGCCACGCTTTTCACCGCACCGAGGATGGCTAAGTTGGCAAAGAGGTAGCCGAGTGCCATCGCACCCGTATCGCCCATGAACACGCGAGCAGGGTGGAAATTGTAGGGAAGGAAACCCATACACGCTCCCGCAACAGCAGCGAAAGCGACAGCAACAGGCACCAGTTTTTGCCCCACCGAAAGAAACGCTAAAGTTAGGGCAGCGAAGAAACTCACTCCCGCTGCCAACCCGTCCAAACCGTCAATGAGGTTGAGGGCATTAACGAGAGCAACAATCCAGAAAACGGTCAAGATCACTGACTGCCAACCTGCAAGGTAAAGGTAACCTTCTCCGAACGGGTTGTTGAAGAAGGCGATGCGCACGCCAAAAGCCACGGGAAAGGCTGCCGCCAGTATTTGCCCTACCAGTTTGATTTGGGGGTGGAGAGAAAAGCGGTCATCCAAAGTGCCCACGACTGTAAGGAGTGCCAAGCCCATGAGGATGCCAACCGTCTCCTCGGGAAAATCACGCAGCACTGCCCAACCCGCTGCCGAGCCGAAGAGGAAGGCGACGATGATTGCGATACCGCCCCAAGAAGGTGTAGGTTCGCGATGAATTTTGCGGGCGGAGGGGCGAGCCACAATGCCCCACCGATATGCCCAGCGGATGGATACAGGAGTGAGCAAGATACCGAAAATGGTGGCGACGAGGAAAGCAACGGGGATGGCAGTCATGGTCAGCACTCCCCCCAGCAATTTACCCCTTGCTCCAAAGCAGCGACTTTGTCCAACCGACGGCGATGGCGCTCCTCGTTGCTAAAAGGGGTTTCCAACCATACCTTAACGATTTCCCATGCCAATTCCGCACCGAGGACGCGGGCGCCCAGCGCCAACACATTAGCGTCATTGTGGAGCCGCGCCATACGGGCAGTGTATTCGTTCCAACAGAGGGCGCACCGAGCACCTGCTACCTTGTTGGCGGCGATGGCACTCCCGATGCCTGTGCCGCAAAGGACAATGCCTGTATCACACTCGCCCTTTACTACTGCTTGCGCCACCGCAGCGGCGAAATCGGGGTAGTCACAAGAGTTGGGAGTGTCCGTGCCAAAGTCCACGCACTCGTATCCCGCAGCGATCAAGCGTTCTTTCAACCACTCCTTTAAAGCAAACCCTGCGTGGTCGCTACCAATAGCAATGCGGCGTGGAAGGGTAGTCGCCACTCTCCTTTCGCCTCCTACAGTTCAGGGCGCAGATGCTGCTCCACATCGTCAAAGTAGTAACCTTCATCTTTTGCCCGCTTGGGATAGATGGGGATGCGCACATAGAAGGTGGAGCCTTTCCCAGGTCCTTCGCTTTCCGCCCAAATTTGCCCTTCGTGCAACTCCACCAAGTGCTTAACGAGATAGAGCCCAATGCCCGTTCCGCCAGCAGCACGGGTTTCCTTCGTATCAATGCGCTCAAACTTCTCAAAGATTTTCGCCAACTTGTCCTTGGGGATGCCGATGCCTTGGTCTTGGACGCTGATGAGGATGGAGTTGTCCTCGCGAACGGCTCGCACCCGCACTTCACCCCCATTGGGGGAATACTTGATGGCGTTGTTTACCAAGTTGGTGAGGATGCCGTCTATCTTGTCCTCGTCGGCAACAATGGGTGGCAGCGGCTCTGGGATATCGGCAACCAGTTGGTGCTTATCCGTGTAACTGCGTTGGATGGTCAACACGCGGTCAATCACCTTCCCCAAATCCACCCGCTGCCAGTGGGGCTGCAAGGCAACGCCGCGCTCTATGCGGGAAAGGTTCAACAAGTCCTCAATCAGGCGCCGCAGCCGGTCCGTCTCTTGGTCAATGATTTGGTAGAACTCGTAGCGGGTCTCAGCATCAAAGTAGCCCTCTCGGTCCTCAAGGAGAGTGGCAATGAACCCTTTGATGGATGTCAGGGGGGTGCGCAACTCGTGGGAGACAGTGGAGACGAACTCTGTCTTCATCCGTTCCAATCGGCGGATTTCGGTGATGTCAGAGAAAAGGGCAATGATCCCTATCGGGTTTCCTTGCTCATCCCGAACCAGACTTGTCTCTACCCGATAAATGCGCTCTTCGGGTTCGTAGATCTCCACTTCGTCCGTCAATTCAGTTTTCTCCGCCAAAGCGGTCATGAGGATAGACCGCACCTTATCGTGTTGAACCACCTGAGTGAACGGTTTTCCAATCACATTCTTGTCGGTGCCACCACAAAAGGCTTGGAGGGCGGTATGGTTAACAAGTCCCACTTTCCCATTGTTGTTGACCAAGATGACGCCGGCGGAGACGCTTTCAAAGGCTCGCTCCAGTTGCTCGGTGCGTTCCCGCAACTCAATGTAGATTTGCGCTCCCGCAATGACAGAGGCAGATTGGCGGGCGAGGATTTCCAAGATGCGGCGGTCTTCTTCAGAGAAAGGCATTTGGCGGCGCTTGTTGGCGACCATCAGCACGCCAATGGCTTTCCGCTCCACGACCCGCTGCTCTTCATCCCGTTTGTCCCACATCAAGGGCACTAAGAGGGTGTTGCGAATCCCCGCTTCTTGCATCACGCGGATGTCGGGGTAACGGCTCTCCCGCGTGTCGTTCACGATGACGGGCACCCGATGGGAGAAGACATGCTGAATAAGCCCATCACGGGGAACAGTTCCAATCGCCCCTAAAGCGCCCATCTCTATCCCGATGGTGGGGGGATGAAGGACGAGGATGTCCTCATCGGTGCGGTGGACGAAGATGGCGCATATTTCGGCTTGCAATAGCCGAGCGAAACGAGAGAGCATCCGCGCTAAGGTTTGGGTTAATTCCTCTTGGGTCGTCGGTGGCACTAATGCTGCTTGGCTCTCCCGCGCGTCCGCTAACTGCCGCTCCAACTGGCGCCGCTGTTCTTCCAGTTCCGCAATGCGCCGTCGCAGGTTTTCCAACTCTCGCTCTAATTCGTCCCGACGGTCTTGCCGCTCCATTGTTGGAATCCCTCCGGCGTTGGAAAAAACTTTCGTCGTTCATTTAGCCCTTGAATGCGGTCTGTTTTTTATTATGTCGCATTCTTGCGGCGCTAAGGAAGCAGCGGGAACATTTTGTAAGGACGGCAGACCCAAAGGTTACCCTGCCGCTTCACAACGCCCACACCCAGAAACCGTTGTTGGGGGTCATAAAGGCGCACTTTTTCGTTGTCCTGCAAGTTCGGGTAACCCCAAACGGAGCCGATAACGCTCTCCATCCCCTTTAGGACTCGTTGGGCTTCCAACCGTGTCAGGGTCAGGGCAGGAAACATAGGAAGGGCTTGGTCAGGAGGGATAAGGTGTTGCTGCCAATCTCCCCCTTTGACTTTTTCGGCAAAGGCTTCCAAGGTGAGGGCATCAGTGTTTGAAAAGGGACCGATATGCGTGCGCACGAGGAAGTGTTGGTAAGCGCCACAGCCCAGCGCTTTCCCAATGTCATCAACGAGGGTGCGGATGTAGGTTCCTCGCGAACAGTGCACCTCCACCAACGCTCGCTTGACAGGTCTTTCCCACCACCGCAGCAAAGTGAGTCGGTAAATCTGCACCCGCCGAGGCGTTCGCTCCACTTCCACTCCTTTTCGCGCCAACTCGTAGAGACGCTTGCCCTTGTAGTGCACTGCCGAGAGCATCGGGGGCACTTGCTCTATCTCTCCTACGAACTGGGCGAGGACTTTTTCAACTTTCTCCACCGTGATGTGTTCCGTTGGCGCTGTGGCGACAATATCCCCTTCGGCATCTTGCGTGGAGGTGGTAATTCCAAGCACCATCTCAAACCGATACACTTTGTCCAGTTCCGAAAGGAACTCTGCTAACCTTGTGGCGCGCCCGATGCATAGCACCATCAACCCGGCTGCTAACGGGTCTAAGGTGCCCGTGTGCCCCACCCGTTGCATCCGCAACTGTTTGCGGACGAACTCTACCACATCGTGAGCCGTCATCCCCGACGGTTTCAAAAGCAATAAGACGCCCTCAGGCTGCTGGGGTGAACTGCTCATGAACGCTTCTCTCCCTCACTTTTCGTCTGCTCATTGCTTTCGTTGAATAGGGCGTGGCGCACCGCTCGGAGAACCGCTGTCACCACGAATCGCAGTGGCTTGCGCTGGCGGCAACCTGCTGCAGCAGGGTGTCCCCCGCCTCCAAACTGGCGCGCGACAGCCGCCACATCCACGCTGTCTATCGCCCTCAAACTGACCTTGACATAGTTTTTCGCCGCTTCCCGAAAGAGCACTGCCACTTTTGTCCCTTCCACGGCTCGCAGGAAGTTGATGAAGTTCTCCGTGTCCTCGTCAGTTGTTCCCGTTTGGGCAAAGTCTTTCGCTGTCAGCACCGACCAACAAAGCCCCGTTTCAGGTTCAAAGTGCGCTTTTTGCAACATACGCGCCAAAAGGTGCGTGGCTGCAAAAGAGCGGGCTTCCATTATCCGATAGGCTAACTCTTGCGGGTCTATCCCGTGCTCTAACAAGGAGGCTGCCAGTCGCAGGGTGCGAGGAGTGGTGTTGCGAAAGTGGAAGACGCCTGTGTCGGAAATAAGCGCTGCATATAGGCAGGTTGCCAATTCCTTCGTCATGGGCACCCCCAACTTTGCCGTCAAAGCCGCAATCATTTCCGCTGTTGCTGCTGCTGTTGGCTCAATCCAAACCACCCATCCTTTTCGGCTGCGGTCCACCGTCTTGGGATGATGGTCTATGACAGTGACAGGCAGCGAGGTTTGTCGTAAAGATTCGGGCAAGTCGGCTCGCGCCAGTTCGGCGCAGTCCACCAAAACCAAAAGGTCGGGCGTAAAGGAAGGCGCACTGCGGACAGTTTCCGCATCAGGCAAGAAGGCATATCGGCGGGGCACCCCTTCGTGGCTGATGACCTCTACCCGTTTCCCTTTTGCTTTCAACGCCATCGCCAACGCAAGGGCGCTCCCTATGGCATCCCCTTCGGGGTTGATATGTGAACTGACAACGATTCGGTGCGCTGACAGCAAGCGTTCCACCAATCGCTTGGGCACGCGCATCTTTTCCAACCCTTTCACTTTTGAGATGACCGGTGCGTTCGGCGCTTTGGTTTGCTCGTTTCCGCTGCCGTTTCTGCTCCTTTCCCTTGAGCGATTTGGTCCAAAAGTGCCAGCACGCTCATCGCTTTCTCTATCCGCTTGTCCACCACGAAAGTGAGGCGGGGGATGAACCGCCAGCGGACATTTCGGTTGATCTCCTCCCGCAGCAACGGCTCTGCGTGTTCCAACGCCTCTAACGCTTCCTTCTCCCGCTGCTCCCCACCCAGAACCGTAAAGAAAACTTTGCCGTGCTGGAAATCGGGCGATAGTTGGACTTCAGTGATAGTCACGAACTGCAAGCGCGGGTCGCGCATGCGGTGCACCAAGAAGTCGCCGATGATTTCCCGAATCAACTCGTTGGCGCGTTCTATTCGGCGCAAGTTTGCCACAGGAACTCACCCACCTTTTTGCTGTTCCAGTTTAGCGTTGGGTCACCACACTTCCACGCTCACGCTCTCCACAATGACCCGCCCATCTCGCTCTATCAACTCAGCGATGCGCATCAAGTTCTCATGCACGAACTCTTTTTCGTTCGCCACCATTGCGAAAGAGAGGGTTGACCGCTGCCAGTTGTCCAAATGGTCGGCTTCGCAGGCGGAGACATTGAACCGGCTCCGCACCCGATCAAGAATGCTGCGCACTACCTGTCGCTTGTCTTTCAAAGATTGGCTGTCTGGAATGACCAAGTCTATCGTGCTCAATCCCACGAACACGGGCACAGGTGACCACCTGCCGAGCGACTGGTTGTGGCTCAAAATCATGATGCCACAAGTTGCCGACAAATGTCGCTTTGCAGGGCTATAATTTCAAGCGCTGCTAACGCAGCCCGAAGTGGCGCGAAAATTGCCAACCACCGAGGTGCATCGCCCGATGCCCCGATACTGGATAGAGACTTTTGGCTGCCAGATGAATGTCTTGGATAGCGAAGCGATGGCGGGGCTGCTGACCAAGATGGGTTACGAGAGAGCCCGCAGCCCCGAGGAGGCGGACATCATTCTCATTAACACCTGCACCGTCCGCCAAAAGCCCGACGAGAAGGTCTTCGCCTATTTGGGCGAGTTCGCTAAGTTGAAGCAGCGCAAACCTCACCTCATCTTGGGCGTGACAGGCTGCATGGCGCAACGGGAAAACGACATCATCAAAGCCCGCGCGCCTTATGTGGATTTGCTGTTGGGACCTCGCAGCGTTCATCGGTTGCCAGACCTGATCCGCCTCGTTCAAAGCCAGCGCCGTTTTGTTGAGTATCTGGACTTGTATGACGACCCTGTTCCGCCCGACATGGTGGTGCGCAATAGCGACATCTTTGCCTATGTCACGGTCATTCACGGTTGCAACAAGAAGTGCACCTTCTGCGCTGTCCCGACCGCTCGCGGTCCCGAAAAGAGCGTGCCACCTTCCATCGTGTTGGAACAGGTGCGCCAATTGATTGACATTGGCTACCGCGAAATCATCCTGCTGGGGCAAAATGTGAACGCTTACGGGCACGACTTGCCTCCCATCAACGGGCGGCGCCCAGACTTGGCGTGGTTGCTGGAAGCAATTGACAAACTGGCAGCCCCAGCCAAAGTGCGGGTGCGGTTCACCACTAACCATCCCAACCACATGACTGACCGCCTGATAGATGCGATGGCGAACCTTGAAAGCGTTTGCGAGCACATTCACTTGCCCGTGCAAAGTGGCGATAACGAGGTGCTGCGGCGGATGTGGCGGGGTTATACAGTGGAACGCTACTTGCAAATCATTGAGAAACTGCGGACCAAAGTGCCCAATATCGCCATTGCCACTGATGTCATCGTTGGCTTCCCTGGCGAGACAGAGGAGCAGTTCCAGAACACTTTGCGGCTTATGGAAAGGGTGCAATTTGACCAAGCCTTCATGTTCGCCTTTTCCCCGCGTCCGAACACCTTAGCCGCTACCTTACCTGACCAAGTCCCCGAACCCGTTAAGAAGCGACGGCTGAAGGAACTCATTGCGCTGCAGAACGAAATTCAGCAGCGGAAGAACGAGCGAGAGGTTGGGCAGGTCGTGGAGGTATTGGTGGAAGGACCCAGCGAGAAGAACCCGCAGAAACTTTCAGGGCGCACTCGCACCAACAAAACGGTTGTTTTTGAAGGCGACCCATCCCTGCGCCGACAGTTCGTGCTCGTTCGCACCCGCAAAGCCTTCCTGTGGGGCTTTGAGGGAGAAATCGCAGAAAGCCCCGTCCCCACCACCGATAGCCCGTTGGTGGATGAACTGCTGGTGGTGCGGTGAACCTTCTTCTCCGACGGTTATTCAGGTGAGGCAGAACCACTGGGGCGGGTGTCACTTTCTCCTGCGATGCTGGGTTTTGAGGAGGTGCTGGTCATTCTGCCGTGAAGACGACGGTTGTGTGGTTTTACAATGACTTGCGGCTCAGCGACAATCCTGCCCTTTTTGAAGCCTGCCAACGGGGGGCTGTTATCCCACTGTTCATCTATGCCCCAGAAGAACTGGGTGACCGCGCCCCCGGTGGCGCAAGTCGGTGGTGGTTGCACCACTCCCTTTCAGCCCTTAACAAGTCCCTGCAAGGATTAGGGGCTCGGTTGTTTATCCTCCGGGCAAGCAGCAGTCTTAAGGCATTGGAATCGGTTCTGGCGCAAACGGGTGCGGACGCGGTCTTTTGGAATTGCCGTTATGACCCTGTGCGTCGGCGGCTTGACGAAGTCATTGAACGCACCCTCAAGGAGCGCGGGTTTGTGGTGCGCACTTTTCCCAGTTACTTGCTGCACGACCCAGAGACTTTTCGGGGCGAGTCGGGACGCCCCTACCTTGTGTTCACGCGTTTTTGGAAGCGACTGCGGCGGGAGATTTTGGTGCCTGAGCCCTTGCCGTCGCCGAGAGTTGTTCCGTTGCCCCCCACCGCCGCTAAGTTGGCTCACCTCACCGTTCCGCTGGAGAGTCTCAACCTGATCTCAAGGACTGCGTGGGATACAGGAATTCAGGCGACATGGACACCCGGTGAAGCAGGTGCCCGCCGACGGTTGGAATGGTTTTTGAGCAATGCGTTGGAGCAATATCCTGAAAGGCGCGACCGCCCCGATTTGGACGCGACCTCTCGCCTTTCGCCTCACTTGCATTATGGTGAAATAACTCCCCGCCAAATCTGGCATGCGGTCTTGCGCCACAGCCAAGGTAGGTGGACAAGGAGCGCCGAACATTTCCTTCGGGAACTGGGATGGCGCGAGTTCGCCTATCACATTCTGTATCACTACCCTCAAACCCTAACAGAACCCCTGCGCCGCGAGTTCCGCTCCTTTCCGTGGAGCGAGGAACCTTCATCCGAGCACCTTTCGGCATGGCAAAGAGGGCAAACAGGCATCCCTATAGTGGATGCAGGGATGCGCCAACTGTGGCATACAGGTTGGATGCACAACCGCGTGCGCATGATTGTGGCTTCGTGGCTCACGAAAAACTTGCTCATTCATTGGCGCTTGGGAGAATCTTGGTTCTGGGACACTTTGGTTGACGCTGACCCTGCCAACAATGTGTTCGGGTGGCAATGGACGGCAGGTTGTGGTGCCGATGCTGCCCCCTATTACCGCATCTTCAACCCTGTTTTGCAAGGGCGCAAGTTTGACCCCATCGGGGCATATGTCCGACAGTGGGTGCCCGAGTTGGCAAACTTGCCCACCGATTATATCCACGCCCCATGGGAAGCACCACCCGATGTGCTCAGAAGAGCCGGTGTGGAGTTGGGCAAAACTTACCCCTTGCCTCAGGTGGAGTCCGAAGAGAGCCGTCAACGCGCCCTTGAGGTGTTCAAGCAGTGGCGAGAAAGCATGCAGGAGAGAAGCACTGTAGACCGCTCCTCTTCCCTTGACCAGTGCGAAAACGGATGAGCAAAATTGTTGCGCTGCTGCAATCTAAAGGCAGGCTTTGAGGAGGGAAAAGTGTAATGCCTTTAGCGGTCTTTCGGCGCCTTTGTCCCAACTGCGGCGGTCCCATTGAGGCGGAGCGGTTGGAGAAAGGTTGGGCGTGCCAACAATGCTTGCCAGAATTGCCTTCCGATTCTACTGAACGGCTGTGCGAGCGGTTGCGCCAAAAAGGCGCACTGCGCGATTACCGGTGGGTTTGCTACCTGCACTCTACCGAAGAGGAGTTCTGCCGCTTTTTCCAACAACATTTGGGCTTTGCCCCTTGGTCACTCCAACGGCTGTGGGCGCGGCGCGTTCTTTTGGGCGAGAGTTTCGCCCTCATCGCCCCAACAGGGGTAGGCAAAACAACTTTCGGAATCGCTATGGCGCACTTCCTTTCGGGCACTGCCTACATCATCCTCCCGACACGCCTGCTGGTGGAACAAGTAGCAGAGCGGTGCCAAGCCTTTGGCAATAAAAAAGCCGTCGCCTACTTGGGACGAACGCGGGAGCGGCGCGCTATTGAGTCTGGCGATTACGAAGTGCTCATCACTACCGGCATGTTCCTTGCCACCAACGCCGACCTCCTTGAAGGGCGTCATTTTGATTTCGTCTTCGTGGATGATGTGGACTCGCTTTTGAAATCGGGGCGCAATGTGGACCGCGTGCTGAAACTTTTGGGCTTCACGGAGGAAGAAATCGCTCAAGCGTGGGAGCAAAGCAGTGGCAAAGGAATAGAGCGCGTGGCAGAGGAGACCGAAAGCGAAGAGGAAGGCGAGGCAGAAGAGGACTGGATGGCTCCTACACCCGAGGAAGAACTCCCAACGATGATGCCTTCACCTACGCCCAAAGGCATTTTGGTCGTCTCCTCTGCCACCTTGCGCCCCCGCACCCGACGGGTGCGCCTGTTCCGAACCCTGTTGGGTTTTGATGTTTCCCCCGTTCGGCTCACCGTCCGCAACATTTGCGACGCCGTAGCATGGGTGAAGGACGAAAGGGAAGCCGTTCAACAAGCGGTGAAATGGATTCAGCGCTTCGGCAAAGGCGGCCTCGTTTTCGTCAGCCGCGAGTGGGGGCGGGAAGGTGTGGAACGCGTGGTCGCCGCTCTGCGACAGGCAGGCATCGCTGCCGTGCCATATGACGAACTGGATTTGGAGCAATTCCGCTCCAACGCTGTAGAAGTAGCGGTTGGCATCGCTATCCCTACCAACGCTTTGGTGCGGGGCGTGGATTTGCCAGAGACCATTCGCTACGCCATCTTCTTGGATGTCCCCAAAATGAGTTTCCCATTGACGGAGGTGGACAACCCGCGCAATTTCGTCCCGCTGCTGTTGGCACTGCGAGAGGTGGTGGATGACAAAGCCCGCATTGACGCCTACTTAAGCCTGCTCCGTCGCTACCGCATCCTTGACCCGCAAAAGCCGCTGCCAGAACGGTTGCGCCCCATCGCAGATTACCTGCGACAACAATTGAGCAACGAAGAAATCTTGACAAAGTTAGAGCAAGCCGAAACCGTCACCCTCCACCGTCGCAATGGGCAACTGTTCGTGACTTTCGGCGATGCCACCAGTTACTTGCAAGCCTCGGGGCGAACCTCTCGCCTTTACGCGGGCGGCATCTCTCGCGGCATCAGCCTCCTGTTGGCGTGGGACCGAAAAGCCTTCCACAGCCTTGTTCACCGCTTGCGCTTGTTTCACGACGAAGTGGCGTTTGTTCCAGCGGAACAAGTGAATTGGGAAGAAGAGTTGGTGAAAGTGGACGCTGACCGCCAGCGCGTCCGAGAGTTCCAACGAGGGCTCGTTCCAGCAGAACAGTTTTCGCTGCGCAGCGCCCTTGTTATCGTGGAGTCGCCCAACAAAGCCCGCACCATCGCCCACTTCTTCGGCACCCCTCAGCAGCGCGTCCTAAACGGGTTGCGCTTGTGGGAAATCCTCATCGGTGACTACCTTCTCGCTATCACTGCTTCGTTGGGGCATGTCTTTGACTTGGTGGAGCGGGAGGGGCTTTACGGTGTGGTGGAAAGCGATGGACAATTTGTCCCCATTTACGAGAGCATCAAATCTTGCCCTCAATGCGGCGAACAGACAACGGAGGAAACTTGCGCTTGTGGTAAACCTCCTGAGCGAGACAAACTCACCCTTATCCAAGCCCTACAGCGGATTGCTGTTCAGTTTGACGAAATTGTGATCGCCACTGACCCTGACATGGAGGGCGAAAAGATTGGCTACGACTTGACAGCAGCCCTTAAACCCTTCAACCCCAATATCGTGCGCGCCGAGTTTCACGAGGTGACGCGCACCGCTTTCCTGAAGGCGTTGCAGTCGCCTCGCTCTTTAGACGAAAACTTGGTGCAAGCACAAATCACCCGCCGAATTTTGGACCGTTGGGTTGGCTTTTACCTTTCCCGCCAACTTTGGCAAACTTTCCGCCGCTACGACCTTTCAGCGGGACGCGTCCAAACGCCAGTGTTGGGATGGGTCATTGAGCGCACCGATTTGGCAAACCAAAAGAAAGCCCGCGTTCAAGTGACTTTGGCGTCGGAGAAGACCCCTGAGCAACA
>FWWM01001732.1_pt1 | contig 39889 bp, 31 predicted proteins | sample 2228351 | NCBI WGS metagenome assembly FWWM01 (sample SAMEA103939774, study PRJEB20133) | metagenome
TCTTTCCCCAGCCGGAAATCCGGGGTGTAGTGGAAGCTCCACGATTCGTTTTCGAGAAGCAGGCTGATCTCTTCTCCGGCGGGCGCCTGCGGTTTCAGACGGATGACGGAGCTGCGGTTCATCGCCCCCGTCCATTCCCGCTGTTTGGTCTCCTCCAGCTCGTTGGCGATCTCGATCCAGGGGGACTCGGTGCGAACCTTGGCGCGATACCAGTTGCCCCGATCGAAGGGATCCAAGCCTTGTTCCAGCTTGACCCAGATGGTGGCTTCTTCGCCCGGCTCCAGGATTCCGTTGCCGTTACCCGCTCCTTCGCTCACCTCCCGCTCCACGGGTGCCCCCCCACCGCGGTTGCCCGACTGGCGGAAGACGGAGAAGCGGAGGGTCCGTCCGTCCAGGGTCTCGAAGGCGGAGGGCGGTGGGATCCGGTCGGGGATCACCGTGACGTCCAAGTCCTCCGTTTTCTCCAGCCAACCGTCGTAGACCATTCTCAGTCGGAGGCGGGCATGGGACAGGCTGTTCGGGTGTGCGGTGAAACGGGCCTGGAGCCGGTCCCGCAGGTCCACTACCGCACCGGGGCCCATACCTTCCAGGCGGGCCGAGCTGCCGGTGACCTCGACGGTGGGATAGTCGGAAGTCAACTCCACCTCAACCGGCCCCATCTCGGATCCCCGCGGGTTGAACAGCCTCACCGGGAGGGGAAAAATCTCACCGGCAGGACAGAGGAGGCGGTCACCGGAGCTCAGGGGAAGCACGACGGGCGGGCTGCCGCCCGTCCCGGGGCCCACGATCCCAATTTGCCTGCCACCGGGGGCCAGGTCCAAAACGATGCGGCCTTCCGGAGAGGCCTTCATCCAGCTTTCGTCAAGACGGCTGGAGGACAGGTCCAGGTTGAGAACTCGGTAGTCGGCTCCTGCCTGGTAGTAAGGTGGAGTGGTCAAACGGATGCGGTTTGAGGTCCATGGAGGACCGTCTGGGGCCCAACGCCGGGTCAGGACCCGGAACCCCCCCGGTTCCACCTGCTGCAGGTACACCAGACCGGTTTCCCCCCCTTCCACCTCCCCGGCAAGGCCCCGCACCTGGAAGCGTCGAAATGGAGTCGAATAGCTCCAGCCCACCTCCACGTTGTCGAGGGACGGGTCCTGAAACGCCCGGAGATGAAACTCCAGGGTCTCCTCGATTGAGGTGGCGGCATGCTTGTGGTAGTCGTCCAGCCGGTATTCAAAGCGGACGGCATGTGCGCGGGCGTAGGCTTCACGGGTCTCTTCGTGGTATTGGCTGATGAAATCGCCGCTGGCGCGTACCAGCCGCACCCACCGTCCTGCGTGGCTGGCGACGTGGTCCTTTGGCCGCCAGAGAACACGCCGGCCGGGATCCCCAACGTAGAATTCCGGGCCCGGGTTGAAGGCCGAGGCGCTGCCGATCAGGTCGGGATAGCGGGCGCTGAGGTAGAGGCTCATGAAGCCGCCCATGCTCAGTCCTGAGGTGCCCCGATGGCGCCGATCGGTGCGGGTGCGAAGGGTACGGTCGATGTGGTCAACCAGTTCCAGGAAGTACTCGCCGAAATCGTATCGGCCGCCTTCCTTCCGGACGTCCCAAGGGTCTCCGCCGTAAAAGCCGGTGTAGTGTTCGGGCACCCAACCGTCCACAGCCACGACGATCAGGTCGTGAGCGGCGACAAAAGCGGCGATGCGGGGTACGGTGTCGGTACCGCCGTCGTAATGCTCAAGCGTGTAGCGGTCGCTGTGTCCGTGAAAGTAGTAGACCACCGGATACCGTTCGCCGCTGGTGGAGTAGTCGGCAGGCAGAAAGAGCCGGTAATGGCGGGGTTGACCGAAGACCTTAGACTCATGGGTCCGGTCTTCGAAGGGCTGAGCACCCAAGCCGGCCAGGACCGGCAGCAGGAGCAGGCAGGCCGTAGACATGGCGTGGATCCTACCCTAAACGATCCCGGCCGGGGAGCCCACGGGGGCCGGTCCTTCCGTCTCCCTCCGGTCCGTGCCCGTCCGTGTCCGTCCCTGTCCGTCCCTGTCCGCTCCGACTTGTACCGATCGGCTCCCTCGGCTATAATCCGCATCTTCACTGACGGGCCTATAGCTCAGGTGGCTAGAGCGCGCGCCTGATAAGCGCGAGGTCGGTGGTTCAAGTCCACCTAGGCCCACCATGGGTCCCACCCCCAGCAGATCTCTTCGCCGGGACGGTGACGCTGCGGCACCGGTTCCACACCGCCCGCCCGTCTGCAGCCTCTGGTAGAATCGCGCTTTGATCCGGATCGCCGCCATGAACCCGATATATCGCGCCATCTACGAGATCCAGGAGTTCACCCTGCTGGCCCTCAAAGCGCTGGGCAACCTGTTCCGGACCCCCCGCTACATCGCCGATACCTTTCAGCAGATGGACACCATCGGCGTCAGCTCGGTGTCCATCATCGTCCTTACCGGCTTCTTCACCGGCGGGGTACTGGCCCTGCAATCCTCCAAGTCCCTGCAGGCGTTCGGGGCGGTGAACCTGACGGGGCAGTTGGTGGCGCTCTCCCTGATCCGGGAGCTGGGTCCGGTGCTGACCGCCCTGATGCTGGCGGGAAGGGTCGGCTCCGGCATCGCTTCGGAACTGGGATCGATGGTGGTCACCGAGCAGATCGACGCCATGCGTGCCCTGGGCACCGATCCCACCAAGAAGCTGGTCACCCCCCGGGTGGTCGCCTGCATCACCATGACCCCACTGCTGACGGTGCTGGCCGACCTGTTCGGGCTCACCGGAGGCTGGATCGTCTCCTTCTACACGCTCCGGCTGAACACCAACCTGTACTGGAACACGGCGATCCGGTCCCTGGAGTACACGGACGCCCTGGAAGGGCTGGTCAAGCCGCTGGTTTTCGGCTTCATCGTGGGAATGGTGGGATGTTATTTCGGACTGCGGACCCGGGGCGGAACCCGCGGCGTCGGCCAGTCCACCACCCAGTCGGTCGTGTTCGCCTCGATTCTCGTGATCGTCTCGGACTTCTTCCTGAGCAAGATCGTGTTGGAGCTGCGCTTTTGAGCACGATTGCATTCGCCTCCGTGGACAAACGGTACGGCGACCTGGTGGTGCTGGACCGTTTCACCATGGAGGCGGGACTGGCGGAGATGAAGATCCTGCTGGGCGGCAGCGGGTCCGGCAAGACGACCATCCTGAAGATGGTGCTGGGGTTGGTCAAGCCGGATGCCGGCCAGGTGTTCGTCAACGGCCAGGAGGTTTCCGCCATGGACGAAAGCGATCTCTATCCGATCCGGGGAGAGATCGGGATGGTTTTCCAGGGAGGGGCCCTGTTCGACTCCCTGACCGTAGGGGACAATGTCGCCTATCGGCTCCGGGAGCAGGGTCGACTGTCCCCCGATCAGATTCGGGAGACGGTGCTGGAAATGCTCAGCTTTGTCGGCCTTGAAGCCACGGTGGACAAGATGCCCTCGGAACTGTCGGGTGGCATGCGGCGTCGGGTCGCCATCGCTCGGGCCTTGGTGGGTCATCCCCGGATCATGCTTTACGATGAGCCCACGGCGGGTCTGGATCCCATCACCAGCCGGACCATCTGCGAGCTGGTGATGAGGCTGCGGGATCTGGAAGGGGTGACGTCCCTGTTTGTCACCCACGACCTGAAGGCGGCGCGCACCCTGGCCCGGGAGAAGGCGGTCCGTGACGCCACGGGCGCGGTACGATTCGAAGAGACGGAAGGCGGCTCGGACCGGACGCGGTTCGTGATTCTGGCACGGGGCCGCGTCCTGCTGGAAGGAACCCAGCGGGACCTGGATCAGGCTCCGGACGAGTACATCCGCGAATTTCTGGATTGAGGTACGACCATGGCTGGGAAACAACAACCCGCACTGGCGGAACTGAAGGTAGGCATCTTTGTGCTGGTGACCCTGGCGGTACTGGCGCTGGCCATCTTCGCCATCGGGTCGCAGGTGGGACTGTTTGAAGAGCAGTTCTGGGCGGTCACCTATCTGAGCAACGTGTCGGGCCTGAAGCCCGGAGACGTGGTCCTCCTGGGAGGCGTCGAGGTGGGCAACGTGACGTCGGTGGAGATCTCCGCGCCCGGCGAGCTGCCGGCCACCGTCCGCAACACCAAGATCCTCCAGCAGGTGGCCGTTCTTGAAGACCGCGCCCGGCAGTTGCGCGAAGCCATCTCCGCCGAGGAACCCGCCGTCCAGAGCGCGCGGCTGGTGCTGCAGGACGCCGAAGCCCAGGCGGCGCCGGCCCCGCGACTCGCCGCCCTGCGTCGTGAGCTGGAAGACCGTGAGAAGCGGCTGGCCGACCTGCAGCGGGAGCTGGCGGAGACGCTGGAGGATATCCAGAATGAGCGTCGGGGACTGCAGAATATCGTGGTGGAGATGCGGGTCAACCAGCAGTTCCGGGATTGGATCCGGGCCGACAGTGAAATCGCCCTGGGCTCCATCGGTCTGCTGGGAGACAAGTACATCGAGATCTCGCTGGGGAGGTCCGACCAGCGTCCGGAAGTCGTCCGGAGGACGGTTTCCGGCCTGTTCTTCGATTCGGAAGAGGAATTCGTCCTGATCACCGGCACGCAGCAGGCATCCTTTGGAGAACTCATCACCGGGGCAAACGACATCCTGGCCAATTTCGAGACCCTTTCCGCCCAGGTCCAGGACATCATGCGGAGCTTCCGCGCCGGCGAGGGCACCATCGGGAAGTTCATTACGGACCCATCCTTCTTCAACAATCTGAACTCCACGGTGGAGAACGCCAACGCCACCATGGAGCAGATCGGAGACCTGGTGGCGGACATCAAGGAGGGGCAGGGTACAATCGCCCGCTTGATCCAGGACGATGCCCTGCATCAGCGGCTGGTTTCCACCACCGAGAGCCTGGAAAGGCTCCTGCAGAAGCTGGACTCCGGGGAAGGTACGCTGGGCAGGTTCGTCAACGACGACTCCATCTACCAGAAGACCGACGAGGTCCTGGCCAATGTCTCCGAAATCAGCGGGCGGATCAGCCGCGGCGAGGGCACGTTGGGCAGGCTTTCCCGGGAGGACGAGCTGTACGTATCGCTGCGGGACAGCGTCCGGGAACTGTCGGCCCTGCTCAAGGATGTCGAAGCGGGGAAGGGCACCCTGGGCCTTCTGGCGAAAGACGAGCAGCTTTATCGCAACCTGAACGATATCTCATCCGAGATGACCAAGCTGATCTACGATTTCCGGCAGAACCCGAAGAAGTTCTTGACCATCAAGTTCGAGCTTTTCTAGGCTGGAGCGAATTCATGATCTCGCGAAAAATCGGAGACGGCGCCCAAGTCCTGCTGAGGGGCATCATCGCGGCGCTTATCTTCTTCCGCATTCGGCCCAACCACCTCACCATGGCCGGGTTCCTGATGAGCATCGTGGTCGCCTATTTTTTCGCAGAGGGCCGGTTCAAGACTGCAGGCGTGGTCCTGATCATCGCCGGGCTGTTCGACATGGTGGACGGAATGGTGGCTCGCCGGCTCAAGGCGGAAACGCCCTTCGGGGCCTTCTTCGATTCGGTCATGGACCGGTACTCCGACCTGATCATGTACCTGGGACTGATCATCTACTATGGCCGCATGGAGCGCATCCATTACGTGGTGCTGGTGGGCGTGGTGATGATGGGCTCGGTCCTGACCAGCTATGCCCGGGCCCGGGCGGAGTCCCTGATCCCGAAATGCAAGGTGGGCTTTCTCGAGCGGCCGGAACGGATCGTCCTGCTGATCATCGGGGCGTTTTACTACATGGATCCGGTGATGTGGGTCATCGCAGTGCTCTCCAACTGGACGGTGGTGCACCGCATCCTCTACACCCGGGCGGTCCTGCAGGGGAAGAAGAGCGTTCTGACGTCGTGAGGGCCCGTCCCGCCACCGGACCGCCGTCGCCGGAAGCCGTCGGGAAGCCATGCAACCTCTGGCGGCGACCGCTCGTCTCTGGTTGGAAAAAGGTTCCCGGAACATGATTCTCCCGATCCTCAAGTACCCAGCCCCGGAGCTGGAGCGGAAATGCGAGCCGGTGACGGACTTCAACGGCGAATTGAGGCGGCTCGCCGCCGACATGTTGGAGACCATGTATGCGGCTCCTGGGATCGGTCTGGCGGCGCCCCAGGTGGGTGTCAATATTCGCCTGATTGTGACCGATGAAACCGGCGGGACCCAGGCGGGACATCAGCGCGTGCTGGTCAACCCGGTCGTGGTCCGGACCCAGGGCACCCAGCGGGAGGAGGAGGGCTGCCTCAGCCTGCCGGGGTTGACCGCGGTGGTGGAGCGCCCGTTACAGGTTTGGGTGAAGGCCCAGGACCTGGACGGAAATCCCGTCGAGGTGGAAGGCGAAAAACTGCTGGCCCGGTTGCTGTGCCATGAGATCGACCACCTTGACGGCATCCTGTATCTGAAGCACCTTTCAGCCTTGAAACGCGACCTGCTGAAGCGCAAGATTCGGAAGCTGATCAAGGCGGGAGAGTGGTGATCCGCGTCGTCTTTCTCGGGACCCCCGAGTTCGCACTGCCGACCCTGCAGGCCCTGCTGGAGCACCCGGACGTCGACGTGGTGGGAGTCATCACGCAGCCGGATCGGCCGGCCGGCCGCGGGCGGCGGCTGACCCCTCCGCCGGTCAAGGCGGCCGCAGTCGCCGCCGGGATACCGGTTTGGCAGTTCGAAAGGATCCGCCGGAATCCGGAGGCTCTCGCGGTGCTTGCGAACCTCGCTCCGGACGTCGGAGTGGTGGTCGCCTTCGGCCAGATCCTGCCGTCTGAGTTCTTCGACCTACCGCCATACGGCATGCTCAACGTCCACGCTTCGATCCTGCCGAAGTATCGGGGCGCGGCTCCGATTGTCCATGCTTTGCTGCACGGAGAAAGGGAAACCGGAGTCTCCATCATGAAGATCGACGCCGGCATGGATACCGGCGGGGTGCTCAAGGTGGCGCGGGTGCCGATCGCGGTGGAGACCACCGCCGGCGAGCTGGAGGAGATCCTCTCCCGGCGTGGCGCCGAGCTGCTGGTGCAGACCCTGCCGGACTACGTGGCCGGCAGAATCGTTCCCCTGCCGCAGGATTCGCAAGGTGCCAGCTACGCGCCCATGATCGGTCGCGAGGATGCCCGTGTGGACTGGAACCGTTCGGCCTGGGAGATCCACAACCGGATCCGGGCGATGAACCCGACGCCGGGAGCTTACTGCCTGTGGCGGGGCCAGGAGCTGAAACTGTGGCGCTCGCTCCCGGGACCGGCGGCCGGCACTCCTCCGCCCGGCAGTCGGCCGGGCTGGGTCGTGTTCGCCGAAGACGATGGCATCGGAGTATTGGGCGGCGACGGGGGACTGGTGATCCTGAAGGAACTCCAGATGCCGGGCCGGCGGCGACTCGACGCCCGGAACTTTATCAACGGCACGCGCCTGTCCGCCGGGGAAGTGTTCGGCTGAGGTGGATGCGCCGGGAGGCACTCCCAAGCGGGCGGGAGCCTCCAAAGGACTCAATGACCCCAGTGAGAGCGAGCCGGTCGAATCGTTCCCCACGTCTGTACACCAGTGCCCGCAGCGCGGCGGTGTCGATTCTGGCGGAGCGGTTCGAGCGTCGGACGGCGCTGCAGACCTGTTTTCAAAGCGCGGCTTTTCTGCGCCTGCCGCCCGCTGAACAGCTCCTGGCCCGTGAGATTGTGGATGTGGTGCTGCGCCGGCTGTCCTTGCTGGATTTCTGGCTGGAATCGGTTTCCAGCCGCCCGTTGCGCCGGATCGACCCTCTCGCGCTGTGGATTCTGCGGACCGCCGCTGCGCAACTGAACTTCATGCGGGTACCGGACTGGGCCGCGGTCAACGAGGCGGTGGCCCTGTGCGAGGCATTTGGAAGGGGAGGGCTCAAGGGGTTCGTCAACGGAGTGTTGCGGGCATTGTTGCGAGAGGGGATGCGGCTGCCTGAGGGGAACCGGCCGCAGGACCTGGCGATCCGCTACAGCCATCCCCTGTGGCTGGTCCGCCGTCTGGTGGGCCGCTGGGGAGTCGAGGGGGCTTGCCGGGTCATGGACCGCCACAATCAGCATCCCGCACCGGTGGTGTGGGTGAATCCGTTTCGGATCGGTCTGGACGAGTTTTGCTGGCGCCTGGAAGAGCGCGGGATTCCGTATGCCGTCCTGCCTGGGCTCCAGCGGGCGGTTCGCGTCGAGGTGCGGGGTTTTGTGCGGGATCCCTTCTACCGGGAGGGTTGGTGCTTCTTCATGGACCCCGCCAGTCAGGCGGTGGCGGAGTGGTGTGACGTGGGTGCCGCCCGCTGCCTGGCCGACTTGTGCGCCGCCCCGGGAGGCAAGGCCTTCATCCTCGCTTCACGGTGCAGTCCGGAAGCCCTTCTGGTGTGCGGAGACCGTCATGAGGGGCGGCTGGAGTCGGTGCGCCGGCGGGCCCCGCAACTGGCGGTTCCCATCCGCTGCTGGCTCCTTCTGGACGTCTCCCGGACGCTGCCCTTTGCCCCGGTTTTCGATTTCATCCTGCTGGATGTCCCCTGTTCCGGGCTGGGGACGCTGCAGGCCAACCCCGACCTGCGATGGTTCGTCGAAGAGCCGGAGCTGCTGCGTCATCAGGGACGGCAGCTGGCAATGCTCGGTTCCGCCTACGGGGCGCTGGCCCCGGGCGGCCGCCTGGTTTACGCGACCTGTTCCAGCGAGCCCGAGGAAAACGAGCAGGTGATGGCGGCGTTCCTGGCCCGCCACCCTGAAGCCATACCGGATGGCGGGCCGTTCCGGCCGGATCCCGAACACACCGGAACGCCCGGATTTTATGCCGCCGCCATTAGACGGCCCTGAGACGCCTGTGTTAAGTTGAGTTCCCATCCGAATGGCGACCCGGACTTCCCTGCAGTCAAGGTTTCTGAGCTGGGGCAAGCTCGTGCTCCTGGGGGGAATTCTGCTGTCGATTTTCCTGATCAGCCTCACAGTGGGGATGCGGATTGCCGTTCGGGGCCAGGAAGTTGAGACTCCGGCGGTGGTGGGACTGACTCTGGAAGAGGCCCGCAAGCGGGTGGAGGGGCTGGGTCTGGGTTTGGCGGTCACCGGCAAGCGCTATGATCCGGTGGTGCCCGAGAACGGCGTCGCCGCCCAGGTACCCGGTGCCGGCGTTGGGATCAAGGCCGGACGTGACGTGCGGGTGGTGCTGAGCCTGGGCCCCCGTACCAATCCGGTGCCGGACCTGCGAGGTTCGACCCTGCGGGCAGCTCGGCTGCTGGCCGAACAGCAAGGATACACGATCGGGATGGTGTCGGAAATGGAAGCGGAAGGGGATGAAGGCCGGGTGCTGGCGCAATGGCCTCCCCCGCTCTCCGACGCCCATCTGGACGACCGGCTGGCGGTGCTGGTGTCGGTTCCTCGCAAGCCGACCTTCGTGATGCCCGAACTGGTGGGGCTCAACCTGAATCGGGCGATGATTCTGCTGGAGAATCAGGGCTTCCAGACCCGGGTTTACTATCGCGAACAGCCGGGTACGTTGCGGGGCACCGTGGTCAGGCAGTTTCCGGAGGCGGGATACCCTGTTCGCCTGGGCGGGACGGTGAATCTGGAGATTGCCCGATGAGGCCGGTGGTGGCGCCGTCGATCCTTTCCGCCGACTTCACTGCCTTGGCGGCGGAGATCCGCCGTCTGGAGGACGTAGGAGCCGGCATGATCCATGTGGACGTCATGGACGGTCACTTTGTGCCCAACCTGACGGTGGGGTTGCCGGTGGTCCAGGCCATCCGGCGCGTGACCCGGGGGCACTTGGACGTGCATCTGATGATTTCGAACCCCGAGCAGATGGCAGTCCGCTATGTGGAAGCCGGTGCCGACTCGGTGACCGTTCATTACGAGGCCGCGGTGCACCTGAACCAGATCCTGAGGGATGTGCGGGCTGCGGGAGCCTGGGCGGGGGTGGTGCTCAACCCCCATACACCGGTGAGCGTGCTGGAGGAAGTCCTGCCCGAATGCGACCTGGTTTTGATCATGTCCGTCAACCCGGGCTTCGGGGGTCAGGAGTTCATTTCCGGCAGCTTCGAAAAAGTGCGAAAATTGAAAGCCTTGATCCAACGTTCAGGACGGTCGGTGCGGGTGGAGATGGACGGTGGACTCGGCCCTGCCAACGCCGGCGAAGCGGTCGCGGCGGGGGTGGACATCCTGGTGGCGGGATCGGCGATTTTCGGAGCGGACGACCCCCCGGCGGCGTGGCGGCGGATGCAGGCCGAAGCCGACCGCGTCTGGAGGGGGGATCAGTGAGACAATAATGGCCATGGTTTGGTTGAAGCGTTTGACCATGCTTGCTTTCGCCGCCCTCTGGTTGACGGGCTGCGGACAGAAAAGCGCCGGTATTCAGGAGGGAGCGGCGGCTCCCGACACCCAGCTCTTCGAGACGGGAATGGAATACCTGCAAAAGAACCAGTTCATCAAGGCTCGGCTGGCCTTCCAGACCCTCATCAACACCTATCCCGACAGCGAGTACACGCCGACTTCGTTTCTCTCCATCGCCGACTCCTATTACGCGGAAGGCGGCACCGAGAACCTGCTGCAGGCGGAAGCCCAGTACAAGGACTTCCTGATTTTCTATCCCACCCACGAGATGGCGGACGACGCCCAGTTGAAGATCGCCGCCATCAACTACCGGCTGATGAAACCCTACGATCGGGACCCCACCGCGGCCCGCAAGGCGGAGGTTGAGTTCAAGCGTTTTCTCCAGAATTATCCGGACAGCGAGCTGACCCCGACGGCTCGCGAAGCTTTGCGGGAAGTGGAGGAGACCCTTGCTCGGCGGGACCAGGAAATCGGCGACTTCTACATGAAGCGGAAGTCGTACTTGGCAGCCGAAGCGCGCTACAAGGAAGTCCTGCTCAAGTACCCCGAATACAGCTACATGGACGTCACCCTGTACCGCTTGGGCCAGTCGCTGGAAAACCGGGGACAGGTGACGGAGGCGGCCGTCTACTACCAGCAGCTCGTCAAGGAGTACCCTTTCAGTCCCTATTTCGAGGCCGCAAGGGAGAAACTGATTCTATTGGAGCAGCCGGTGCCCGAAGTGGATCAGCAGGCGGCGGCCAGGCACTTGGCCAACCGGCGCGAGGATTCGTTCTCCCTGATGGATCCGATCCGGACCGTCTGGCAGACCTTTACCGGGCGGCCGGACATCTACGAGATCGCCCGGAAGCGGGCCGAGCAGCGTCAGGCCGGCACCGCCGGATCGCCGGACGAGCCGCCGGCCCCCCAGGAGTAGGAGTGACACGATGGCCTCCCTGCTGCTCGCCGACGACAGCCGCACGACGGAACAGGTGGTCCGCCTTTCTCTGGAGCCGGAAGGTCATGAGGTGACGGTCCGGCCCGACGGCGAGTCCGCCTGGGAGCTGCTCCAGAACCAGGGGGCCGATCTCGCCCTGATCGACGTGGAACTGCCCGGGATCGATGGCTATTCCCTGTGCCGGCGGATCCGACAGGAAGGGCGGAACCCGCAGCTCCCGGTGATCCTGCTGGGTGGGGCGGGAGCGCCGCTGGATGCGGCTGAGGCCCTGGCCTGCGGATGTCGGGAGTGGCTGGTCAAACCGCTGGACGCCGAAGTTCTGGCGTCGGTGGTGGGTGAGCTGCTCGAACGGTCCACCACCGGTTCGGCGGGGACCGCCGCCGAGCCGCTGGAGCTGGCGGCGGAGCAGTGCGCAGCCCGCCTGACCTGGATGGACCACCGGATGCTGACCCCTGTGATTCCTCCCCCAGAGTCCCGTCCACCGGTGTTGAGCGAGGAACACCTGCAGGCGCTGTCGGAGTCGCTTAGCCGGCGCCTCGCCGAGGCCCTGCCTGAACTGGTTTCCCGGACGGTCCGGGACTTGGTATCCCCATCTTCCGTATCTTCCACCTGATCCCCGGCCGGCTCGCCGCCAGTCGGCCTGAAGGCGCGGCGATGCCGTGTCCCCGTGGGCTATAATGCTCGCTTCTGTGTGGCAGGTGCGCCGCCGGCGAGCGAAGGAGAACCCCGTGGCTACCGAGATTCCAAAGGCGTACGAACCAGAAGGAACCGAACAGCGCATTTACCGTTGGTGGGAAGAACAGGGCTTCTTCACCCCCGATCTCTCTTCCGGCCGGCAGCCGTTTTCCATGGTACTGCCGCCGCCCAACGTCACCGGTTCACTGCACATGGGGCACGCCCTGAATCACACGCTGCAGGACATCCTGGCCCGGTGGAAGCGGATGGACGGATACTGTGTGCTCTGGGTGCCGGGTACCGATCACGCCGGGATCGCCACCCAGAACGTTGTGGAACGGCGCCTGGCGGAGCAGGGAAAACGGAGAACGGACTTCTCCCGGGAGGAGTTCGAACAGCTCGTCTGGGACTGGAAGAACCGCTCGGAGGCCAACATCCTCCAGCAGATCCGCCGGCTGGGCAACTCGTGTGACTGGACCCGCCTGCGGTTCACCATGGATGAGCAGTTGTCGCGGGCGGTCCGCGAAGTGTTCGTCCAGCTTTACGAAGACGGCCTGATCTACCGCGGAGAGTACCTGGTCAACTGGTGCCCGCGATGCGGTACCGCCATTTCCGATCTGGAAGTGGAGTACGAACCCCGCCAGGGCAAACTTTGGCATCTGCGCTACCCGGTTAGAGGGACGGATCGCTACGTGGTGGTGGCCACTACCCGCCCGGAGACCATGTTGGGCGACACGGCAGTGGCCGTGCACCCGGAGGATGAACGCTACCAGTGGTTGAAAGGCCGGACAGTCATGTTGCCCCTGATGGACCGTGAGCTGCCGGTGGTGTTCGACCGCTTCGTGGAGCAGGAGTTCGGCACCGGGGTCGTGAAGGTCACTCCGGGTCACGACCCCAACGACTTTGAGGCCGGCCGCCGCCACGGTCTCCCCATCGTGCGGGTCATCGCCGGTGACGGACGGATGACGTCGGAAGCGGGACGCTACGCCGGACTGGACCGGACTGAGGCCCGGCGCCGGGTGGTGCAGGATTTGGAGGCCCTGGGCCTGGTGGAGCGGGTGGAAGACCATGCCCACAACGTCGGCCAGTGCCAGCGCTGCAGCACGGTGGTGGAGCCACTGGTCTCAACCCAGTGGTTTGTGCGGGTCAAACCGCTGGCGGAAGCTGCCGTCAAGGCCGTGGAGGAGGGACGCACGGTCTTCGTTCCGGAGAACTTCGCCAAGATCTACTTCGAATGGATGAACAACATCCACGACTGGTGCATCAGCCGCCAACTGTGGTGGGGGCATCGGATCCCCGCCTGGACTTGTGACTCCTGCGGCGAGATGGTGGTGGCCCGCCAGGCGCCCCACGCCTGTGGGCATTGCGGTTCAGCCCGGCTGAGCCAGGAGCCGGACGTGCTGGACACCTGGTTCAGCTCCGCCCTTTGGCCGTTTTCGACCTTGGGGTGGCCGGACCGGACTCCCGAGCTGGAGTACTTCTATCCCACCTCGGCCATGGTCACCGGATTCGACATCATCTTCTTCTGGGTGGCGCGGATGATGATGATGGGTTTGCGGTTCCAGGGCGATGTTCCGTTCCGCCGGGTCTACATCAACGGCCTGGTGCGGGACGAGCATGGGAACAAGATGTCCAAGTCCCGGGGCAACATCATCGACCCGCTGGAAATCATCGACCAATATGGGACCGACGCCGTGCGCTTCACGCTGGCGGTCATGGCGGTGCCTGGCACCGATATCCCGTTTTCCATCAGCCGCATGGCGGGGTACCGGGCCTTCTGCAACAAGATCTGGAATGCTGCGCGGTTCCTGCTGATGAATCTGGACCGGGAACAGGCGGTCACGGACGAGGAACTGGCGGCCGTGTTGGCACATCCGGACACCGAGCTGGAGCATCGCTGGATCGTCTCGCGTCTGACGGGGGTGGTGGAGGAGACCCGCCGCAATCTGGACCGGTTCATGATCCACGAGGCCGCCAACTGCCTCTACCACTTCTTCTGGGGCGAGTTTTGCGACTGGTATATCGAGCTGGCGAAGAACAGCCTGGCCGGCGACACCGACCGCCGACTGCGGGCCCAGACCGTGGCCTGTTTCGTGCTGGAGACCTCGCTGCGACTGCTCCACCCCTTCATCCCCTTCATCACCGAGGAGATCTGGCAGAAGGTGCCCCATGAGGGAAAATCCATCATGCTGGCTCCCTATCCCACGCTGCGCTCCCAGTGGAAGGATTCGCAGGCGGAGGAGGAGATGGCGAAGTTCCAGGAACTGGTGACCGCCATGCGCACGGCGAAGATGGAGAACCGGCTGGAGCTGCGTCGTCCGGTGGCGGCAAGGATCCAGGCTGCGACGGCTGAAGACGAAGCGTTCATCCGGCAACAACTGCCCCAGATCCAGCGATTGGTCTGGGTGCGGGAGACCGAGTTCGGCGACCTCGAGGGGTGCCCCGCCACCATTCGCGGGGTTGCCCGTCTCGGGCAGTTCGCCCTGCAGGCGGAGGGCGAACTCGACGCCGCCTCTGAGGTCCGCCGACTGGAGAAAGAGCACGATCGCCTGGCGGCCGAGCTGGAGGGCTTGGAGCGGAAGCTGGCCAACCAGGGGTTCCTGCTGAAGGCCCCGCGGGAGGTGGTCCAGACGGCACGGGAACGGCGGCAGGAAGTCGCCGCGAAGCTCGAGCGGCTGGATCAGCAGCTCCGCCTGTTGCGGGAGCCATGACGACGGAGACGCTCGGCCGGTTTGGAATCCCGGTGGTGTTGGCCGCCGTGGATTCAACCAACGACTACGTCCGGAGGTTCATCCCTGAACGCCGCTCGCGGGTGGTGGTTGCGGCAGCCCAGACCGCCGGTCGGGGAAGGTTCGGCCGATCCTGGCATTCCCCGTCCGGGGAGGGCCTGTACGTTTCGTACCTGTTCTTCCCGGAATGGGATGCTGGACGAAGCCCATTTCTGAACGTGGTGGCCGCCTTGGCGGTGGTACGAACCCTGCGTCGCTGGGGTCCGGGGTTGGATCTCCGGATCAAGGAGCCTAATGATGTCCTGGTGGGTGGCCGCAAGATTGCCGGAGTCCTGGTGGAGCTCGCCACCTTGGGGACACTCATCGACTGGGCGGTGGTGGGAATCGGAATCAATGTCGGCCAGAGGGAGTTTCCGGCTGATCTGCCGGCAGCCACGTCGCTGGCGCTGGAGGGGGTATCCGCGACGCCTGGACAGCTTCTCAAACCGCTGAGCGAGGAGTTTGACCGCGGACTTGCCCGGTGCGAAGCCGGAGACTTTGAGGCCTTGAACCGGGACTATGTCAGGGAGCAGCGATGAGCATCTTCAACTACCGGGAGAAACCGGGTTACTTCCAGCGTCTGAAAGAGGCCCTCAAGTCCACCAAGGAAGACCTTTCCCACAAGATCGCCCAGCTGACGGGTTCAGCCGGGAGTCCCGTCACCGAAGAGCAGATCGAGGAACTCGAGGCCGCCCTGCTGGGGGCCGACATCGGCGTTCAGACCACCCTGCAGATCATCGAGAAAATCCGCCGGGAGACCGCGGGAGCCCGGGTGATCACCAGTTTCCAGGTGCGTCGGTTGATCCGGGAGGAATTGCAGTCGATCCTCCAGGGCCCGGAAGGGGCATCTACGCCGGTGGGAGAAACCCGTCCCTGGGTGGTGTTCGTGGTGGGCGTCAACGGGGTCGGCAAGACCACCACCATCGGGAAGCTGGGCCGACTGTACCGGGAACAGGGGCGATCCGTGGTACTGTCCGCCTCAGACACTTTCCGAGCGGCCGCCATTGAACAGCTTCAGATCTGGGCCGAGCGAATCGGCGCACCCCTCATCCGCCAGCAGCCCGGAGCGGACCCGGCGGCGGTGCTGTTTGACGCCGTCGCAGCTTGTCGGGCGCGCGGGGGCGATGTCCTCATCGTCGACACCGCCGGCCGGCTGCACACGCGTCACAACCTGATGCAGGAACTGGAGAAGATGCGCCGGGTGGCGGCCCGCGAAGTTCCCGGCGCCCCCCACGAGGTGTTTCTGGTGCTGGATGCCACGACCGGTCAGAACGGGCTGGCCCAGGCGCGGGAGTTCCTGAAGGTCTCCGGAGTGACCGGTCTCATCGTCACCAAGCTCGACGGCACCGCCAAGGGCGGGATTCTGGTGGCGGTGGCCCGGGAACTTGGGATTCCCATCCGCTATATCGGGGTCGGCGAAAAGGTGGAGGACCTGTTGCCCTTCGATCCTGAAGCTTACGTCGCCGGCCTGATCCCGGAAGAAACGCCGGCCTGACCGGGTGGGAAGCGTCCGGGGGCGGCCTGTCGAAGGGTCGTCAGGCACGGGGGATTTCCGCCCCCAGCGGTCAGGTTGCGGGGGCGAACAGGAGCAGGTTCCGCTGGGGATTGAGCCGGCTGATGCGGGCTTTCAGACGGGCTCCCGCCGGGAGGAGTGCCGCGGTCTCCAGAATCCCGCGGATGCCATACTCGTCGGTTTCCACCAGGTACCCGCCCCGCTCGGCAGGTTTCAGGACCACCACCTCCAGCTCGGCGTCGGAACGGTTCTGTTCCAGCCAGCTCAGACAGTAGAAGCGGACCGCCTTGCGCTCAGTGGCCCGCAGCTCCGCCTCCTGGCTCTGGACCGTCTCGATCGCCGCCAGCAGCTCCTGCTCGTGGTAGGGGGGAGCTCCGCCTTCAAGATGGGCCTTGAGCTGGCGCTGGAGCACCAGGTCCAGGTAGCGTCGGATGGGTGATGTCAACTGGGTATAGCCGTCCACCCCTAACCCGCCGTGGAGTCCCGGTTCCAGAGAGTAGCGGCTCTTCTCAAGCCGGCTCAGCAGATCGTTGACCAGCACCGGGTCGTAGTGCTCCGGCATGGCTGGGATGTCGGCAGGGCGAGGCTGGATCCGATAGACGAAAGGTACCTGATGGCGTCTGGCGTGCTCAGCCGCCAGGGTATTAAACAGCACCATCAGCTCGGTGACCAGGGCCCGGCTGGGACTGTCCGGGTCGAGTTGTTTGAGCTGGATCTGTCCGTTGCGCACCACCACCTTCAGCTCCGGCCGGCGGATGCGGATCGCCCCCCGGGCGTGCCGTTCGGCGGCGAGGCGGTCGGTTAGGGTTTTCAGGATGGCCAGCATCGCGGCCTCGTCCCCGGACGCTGGGTCTGCCAGTAACTGGTCCGCCTGCTCGTAGCTCAGTCTCCGGGTAATGGAGATCCGCCCGGGTGCCAGTTCCCAGCTCCGGATTTCGCCCTCGGGTGAGAGCTCCGCTTCGAGGGTCAGTGAGGGCCGCTCCGTCCCGGGAATGAGGCTGGCGACCTCACAGGCGACCCGATCCGGAAGCATGCGTACGGTGATCTGGGGCAGGTAAAGAGTTGAGATCCGGCGCTGGGCCTCCAGGTCCAGGGGATCGTCGCGGCCGACGAAATGGGCGGCGTCGGCAATGTGGACCAGCAGCCGGTAGCCGTTTTCGGCGGGCACCAGGGCAAAGGCGTCATCGACCTCGCGGGTGTCCTCGTCGTCCACGGTGGTGGCCGGGTAGCGGGTGTAATCCCGGCGGCGGGAGTCTCCGGCAAAGCAGGGCATTGCCGCTGCCAGTTCAGCGGCTTCCCGGCTGAAACGGGTATCGATTCCAGCGGCGCTGAGGAAGGGATCGGCGGAGGCCGGCAGCCGCCCCACCGCCAGCAGCACGTCGTGGGCGGTCATGCGGGGAGTGATGTCGGGATCGTGGTTCTGCAGCCAGGAGAGAGCTTCCTGGTCTTCCTGCTTGCGCAGCAGGAAGGCCTCGATCCGGCGCAGGATGTTCTCCCGGTCCGGCGGCGGCTCGATCCCCTCTTCCGAGCCCTCCCGGAGAATGTGGGCGACCCAGTCGCGGACCCGGCGGCGCGCCTCCTCCTTCTCGGCGCGGCGGCGCTCTCCCAGAAGCTGGGCTTCGATCTGCTCCGCCGTCCGGGGGTGGATGCGAAGGCCCTGGCGCCGGAAACGCAGCGGATCGGCGACGACGGCGCGCAGCATGGCCGAACAGCGGCAGCAGTCGGACTCACCGAAGTAGAGCCCGGCCAATTCGTCGGCTGAGAAGCTCTTCCCATCCAGGTGGATCGACTCCCACAGCAGCTCGGTGTCGACCTGGCTCTGCAGTTCCTCCACCCGCAACCGGACGGGCTCCAGTTGGGCGGAGATCCGTCCGGCGGCAGGGCGCTCAGCATGGAGCACGGCGATGTTCCTGGCGGGGATCGTATGCTGGCGGCCGTTCTGGTCGGTAAGAGCCGGCCTCTCGTGACTGCCTCCGGTAACCACACCCAGGCGCAGCGTGTCGTCGGCGAGAAAGAAGTCGATGATCCGTCCCCAGTACTCGGACATGGGCACCCATTGTAGGCGAGGTTCGGGAGCTGCGGGGACCGCAGGGGCTGGGAGCATGTGTCGGCGTCGTTCTGTGCCCGGCAGGGTTCTGCGCCGCGGAGAACCGTATCATCCCCTTGCCGCAGCATGCTGCACGATAGAGCCGTATAATGCCGCGTCGAAAGATACGCCCTCGAAACGGCGGAAGGAGCGGGAATGAGTACGAAAGTGGTGTTGGCCTATTCGGGTGGTCTGGATACGTCGGTGATTCTGAAGTGGCTCCTCAACAAGGGGTATGACGTCGTGTGCTTTCTCGCCAACGTGGGGCAGAACGAAGATTTCGACCGGGCGAGGGAGAAAGCCCTGCGAATCGGGGCGTCGCGGGTCTATGTCGAGGATCTCCGGGAGGAGTTTGTCACCGACTACATTTTCCAGGCCCTGAAGGCCAATGCCCTGTACGAGGGACGCTACCTGCTGGGGACTTCGCTGGCGCGTCCCCTGATCGCCAAGCACCAGATCCGGATCGCCCAGCAGGAAGGGGCGCGGCACGTGGCCCACGGCGCGACGGGCAAGGGCAATGACCAGGTACGGTTCGAACTGGCCTACTGCGCGCTGGACCCCCGGATCGAGATCATCTCGCCCTGGAAGGATCCCGAATTTCTCCGGGAGTTCAAGGGCCGCAGCGACATGCTGCGTTACGCCGAGAAGCACGGAATCCCGGTCTCGGCCACGCTGCGCAAGCCTTACAGCGAGGATGAGAACCTCATGCACATCAGCCACGAGGCGGGAATCCTGGAGGACCCGGCAAGAATCGCGGATGAGGAAATCTATTCCCGCACGGTGTCGCCCCGGGAGGCTCCAGACGTGGAAACCCATGTGGTCATCGAGTTCAAGGACGGCCTGCCCATTCGGGTCATCAATCTGAATACCGGAGAGACGGTCGAGGGGGCGCTGCCGCTGTTCCAGTACCTGAACCGTCTGGGCAGCGAGAACGGCATCGGCCGGGTCGACATGGTGGAGAACCGCTTCGTGGGGATCAAGTCGAGGGGGATCTACGAGAGCCCGGGAGCGACCATCCTGTGGACCGCCCACCGGGACATCGAGGGGATCGCCATGGACAAGGAAGTGATGCACCTGAAGCAGATGCTGGAGCCGAAGTTCGCGGAGTACCTGTACAACGGGTTCTGGTTCGCACCGGAGATGGACTTCCTGATGGCGGCCTTCAACCAGTCCCAGGAAGCGATCGACGGCAAAGTCACCGTACGGCTCTACAAGGGCAGCGTGATGGCGGTGGCCCGGGAGTCGCCCAGTTCCCTGTACAACCAGGAACTGGGCAGCATGGACGTGGAGGGCGGCTTCGATCAGACCGACGCCCGCGGGTTCATCCGGCTCAACGCGATCCGGCTGAAGGCCCACAACGTGATTCTGGACAAGAAGAAGATCGGGTTGTACCACGTGATCCAGCCGGAGTAGCTGCAGCCGGAGCAGCTCCGGTGATCGGGCTTCACGGTTTCGCCAGCTCGAGCTGCCGCGCGGCTTCCTGCGTCCGGCCGAGCCCGTTGAGTGCCATCGCCAGATGGAAACGGGCGTCGCTGTGGTCGGCCTTCAGCTCCACCGCGTGGCGGAGGGCCTGTTCCGCCTCCACCCAGGCTTCCCGTTCGATGTAGATCAGACCCAGGTTGTACCAGCCGGTGAAGTATCGGGGATGGTCGGCGACAGCCCGCCGAAGCTCGTCGATCGCCTTTTCGGTCTGCCCGCGGCGCCGGTAAATGGAGGCCAGGTTGTTGCGGGCGCGGTAGTCCCTGGGATCGGTCTGAAGCAGCTCCTGAAGGTCCCGCTCTGCCGCATCCAGAGCTCCCCGGCGCAACAGCAGCGCGGCGCGATGGGACCGCGCCGGTCTGTGTCCGGGATCGGCTTCCAGGATCCGGCTGTACGTCCGCTCCGCGGCGGCCGGATCTCCGGACGCCTCCAGCAGAGCGGCTTCCAGAAAGTCCAGACCGGTCATCTCGGGTGCGGAGGTGCGAAGCTGCTGCAGTTCGCCGAGGCGGGCGGGGTCCACCCGCCCGTCCGCGAGGTCGGCCAGAATCTGCGTGTGTTTCTCAAACGCCTGGATCCGAAGCTTGGGGTCGATTCCCTGGCCGAAGCCCGGGGGAGAACCGGCCGGACGGGCGAGAGCGACATAGCCCAAAGCGGCGAGCCGTTCCTGGGTGGCTGCGTCCACCTGGAGCGTACTTGAACCTGCAGCAGGATCCACCTCGGGTGAGTAGCGGGCATGAAAGGCTGAGAGCCGATCCCGTTGCTGTCGGGCAAGGGCTCCCTGGGTGGCGGCCAGGTTGGCCAGCTCCTGGGGGTCGTTTTCGAGATCGTACAGCTCCGGCTGCGGGGCGTCGATACACTTCCACCGCCCGAGAACCAGCGCCCGCAGGGGACTCCATCCGAACTGGTTCCAGGGCACCCAGGTTTCGGCATAGACACCCTCCGCTCTCCGCTGCAGGCCCAGCATCTGACGGACCAGACTGCGGCCCTGGACCGACGGCGGTACGGAAAGACCGGCGAGCTGAAGCAGCGTGGGGAGGACGTCAGCCAGGGAAACCGCCTCGTCGCTGCGCTGCACCTTGAACTGGAAGCCCTTGGCCGGGCGAATGATGAGGGGGACGTGCAGGGTGGAATCGTAGAGGAAGAAGCCGTGAGCGGACTCGCCATGGTCGCCCAGGCCCTCGCCGTGATCACCGAAGACCAAAATGTGGGTCCGGTCCAGCAGTCCAGAATCGCGCAGGAAGCGGTCAATCCTGCCGACAGCCTGGTCGACGCGGCTGACCTCGGCGTCATAGCCGTTCGGACGGGGGAGATGGGGGTCGTAGAAGTGAACGAAGAGAAAGAAGTCGTGGCGTCCCAGTTCCTGCAGCCGGGTCAGGGCCCGGCCGGCGACTTCCTCCGCCGGCCGCTGAAGGTCCACCGCCTGTGCCGCATCCTCGGGAAGGTCGCCGAAATCGTCGTCGAAGACGTCAAAGCCCTGGGCGATGCCAAAGGGTGACGCCAGGACATAGGCTCCCAGAACGGCTGCTGTGCGGTAACCGTTCTCCCGGAAGATCTCGGCCGCGGTGACGGCGGACTCTGGGAGTCTTGCGCCGACGTTATCACGCACGGCGTGGTGGACGGGATAGGTTCCTGTAAGGACGGTGGCGTGGGCGGGCAGCGTCAGGGGGCAGACGGTGTAGGCTCGGGAGAAGCGGACCCCTTCGGCGGCCCAGCGGTCGAGATGGGGAGTGGAGTTGGCGGAGTAACCGTAGCAGCTCAGGCGGTCGGCGCGCAGGGTGTCGATGCTGACCAGCAGGATGTTTTCCGCGCGACAGGGGGAAAGCAGGACCCACGCTGCCAGCAGTGCCGGCGGCACCACGCCCCGCGCCTTCCCCGCAATCCGCCTGACCCGCACAATCCGTCTGATCCGTGTAATCCCGAATACCCCCTGAAACGGCAAAGGGGACCCGGGGGTCCCCTTTGCTGCTGCTCAGACTGATCCGGTCCGGCCTAGAAGATGACCTTCAAGGCGAGCTGGATCTCCCTGGGAGCGAACGCTGCCGTGGACTGTCCAAAGAACGTACTGGACAGGTTCGGCGTGGGCAGGTAGAGGTTCACCCGGTTGAACAGGTTGAAGAACTCCGCCCGGAACTGGAGCCTCGACTCCTCGTTGATGGGGAGCTTGAAGCTCTTGAACAGCCCGAGGTCCACGGTCCAGAAATTGGGACCGTCGAAGGTGTTCTTGCCCAGGTTGCCGTTAGTTCCCAGCGTGGGTGTCGGGAAATCGTCCCGGGCCACGACACCGTCGATGAACTCCTTGGTCGAGGGATCGCCTTGCAGCGTATTCCCGTACGAGGGCTCATTGGGACGATCATTGTAAGTTCCGTCCCGGTTGTAGTCCGCATTCCGGGAAGTGTTCCAGACGGTGAACGGCAGTGAGCTCTGGATCGGGAAGGCCCCAGTGAGCTCCCAGCCGCCCAGGATCGCCCCCAGCACCCCCTTCTGGTCGCGCATCACCGGAATCTCCCACAGGAAGCTGGTGACGAACCGGTGGCGGATGTCGAAGTTGGAGCGGCCGTAGTCCAGGGTGACGTTCAGCGGATCGGTGAAGAAGATGTCCGAACCGCCGGCATTGGAGCCCTGACCGAAGACGTCGGAGTTGTAGTCCAACGATTTACCCAGCGTGTAGGCCGCCTGGAAGGAGATCCCCTGGGTCATCCGTTTGGCCACCTGCATGTTGAACCCGTGGTAGTTGGAGGTGATCCTGTTCTGCCGCAGGTTGAACGAGGTGAAGGACGGGTGGATCCGGTCTATGGCGGCGCTCCCCTCATATTCGCCGAGTGGGTTGGCCCAGCCCAGACGGTCGCCGGTGAAGCGGTTGGGGTTGCCGATGAAGCCCAGCTTCCGCCCGTAAGTGGCCTGGACGTTGGCCTCCACCACCATCTCCCAGGGCAGCTCGCGCTGCAGGCCCAGGAAGAAGCTGTGGACATATGAATCCCGGATGCTCGGATCGAGCACACGCAGAGACAGCCGCTGACCGACGACTCCGCCGTACTCGTCGAAGCCGAGGGGTTCGGCCACCTGCTTGCCCAGGAAGCCTCCGAACAGGTCGTTGGGATCGTCTCCCAGCAACGGGAAATTGCTGGTGTCGTCGCCGAAGAAGACGTCCGACAACTGGGTCAGCCCGAAATACGGCGGGTTGAAGCGGGAGTTGGCGCCGACGTTGAAGAAGATCTTGTCGTAGCTGATCCCGTAACCGCCGCGCAGCGACGTCGAGCTGTCACCGAATACATCCCAGGCGAAGCCGAAGCGGGGAGCGAAATTGTTCAGATCACGCTCGTAAAGCTTGTCCACGGGGCCCACGGTGGCGTAGCGGATCCGTTCGAAGTAGGTGTCGCCCGTGGGGAAACGCATGTTGGACAGCTTGTTGTTCCCCTCGGTGGTGGGACCGAAGTAGTCCCAGCGCAGTCCCAGGTTGAGGGTCAGCCGGGGATGGACCTTCCAGTCGTCCTGGATGAACCACCCCACCTCCGTGGTCTGGAACTCGCGGGGTGTTCCGGAGAGCTGTCCGGTCTGCGGATCGATGCCCGCCGAAATGTAGTACGGCGAATCCAGCGCAAAGTCGAACAGACCGCTGTACAGCAGCAGGGGGCGCGACGTGTTGCCGAAGTCGCTGTCTTCCTTCGGGGTCCGGACATCGAATCCCGCCCGGAAGAAGTGGTCGCCGATATTGAACGACACGATGTCCTGCCACTGCAGGGCATCCCGGGTGAACAACTGGGGCTCGCCCAGGAAGCCGCCGATGGTGTTGTCGACGGAGCCGTAACCACCGGTGAAGTAGTTCATCGGGATGTGCGGGCTCTCGACGACGAAGTCCTCACGTCCATAGCTGTAGCCGAAGCGGAACTCGTTGAGGAGCGTTGGCGTGAAGGAATGCTGGAACGTCAGGTTCAGGACCTGCTGGCGGTACGGATTGATGTCGCCGCCGCCGTTGGGCCGGGCGAAGAACAGGGCCTTGCCCTCACCGTCGTTGATGTCGTAACGCCCAAAGATCTGGGTCTTCTCGCTGAAGTTCGCGTCGATGCGGATGTGGTACTGGTCCCGGTCGTTGGGGTTGGAACCGGACGCATCGGCGATCCCGGTGACGGGCAGATCCTGTGGATAGGCGCTCAGGTCGCAGTAGTAGCACCAGAGGTTCTCGTCCGCGGCGTAGTCCGCAACCGTCAGGATGTCCCGGTTGGGGTTGATGGCCGGTATCTGCTTGAAGATGGTGTCGGCCACCGAGCCCGGAAAGTTCTGGGCCACATACTGCCGGAATTCCGGCGTCTCCACCCGGGTCACCTGGGTGACGCCGCGGCGTTCCCGGAAGCCTTCATAGCCGCCGAAGAAGAAAAGCTTGTCCTTCATCAGCGGTCCGCCGAACGTAAAACCGAACTGGTTCCACTTCAGCGGGGATTTGTCCTTCTCCTTGGTGGCGGTGTCGTAACGGGCAAACACGTCGGTGGCATCCAGGGCGTCGTTGCGGTGGAACTCATAGACGGTTCCGTGGAACTCGTTGGTGCCGGACTTGGTCACCACGTTGACCACCGCGCCGCTGTGGGTGCCGTATTCCGCCGAGAAGTTGTTGCGGATCAGGCGGAATTCCTGCACCGCGTCGACACTGGGCGTGAGTGTGGGCAGGCCGCTGATCCCGTCGTTGGTGTTGTGGGCTCCGTCCAGCGTGAAGTTGTTGCCGCGGGCCCGGGTGCCAGCCGCCATGAAAGACTCGCTGCCGGCCCCGCCGGTCTGCGCCACCGAACCCATGGCGGGGACGACGCCCGGCGCCACCAGAGCCAGCGCGTAAACGTTGCGGCCGTTGAGCGGCAGGTCCGCGATCCGGTCGCTGTCGATCAGGGTTGACGGCTGGGAGTCCTCGGTGTTGACCGCCGTGGACAGGCTGGTGACGGTCAACATCTCCGTGATATCACCTACCTCCAGAGTGGCGTCCAGGGTTCTGGTCTCGCCCACCGTCACTTCATTGTCCGAGCTGACCAGACGCTTGAAGCCTTCCAGTTCAATCCGGACCTCGTACATCCCGGGCGGGAGGTTGGTGATCCGGTACTCTCCCCGGTCGTTGGTAAACACCGTCCGGGTGGCGTTGGTTGCCTGGTTGCGCACGGTGATCTCGACCCCCGGCAGCACCGCACCGGTGGAGTCTTTGATGGTTCCGGCGAGACCGCCGGTGCGCACCTGTGCCAGCGCCGGCGATACGGCCAGCATCACCGATGCCGCCAGCACCGCCGTGGCTAGGAGAAATTTCCTTACACTAGATGGTCTCATTCATGACCTCCCCTGAAGACACGATGAAACTACTTGGGAACCCGACCTTCGGATTCCCGGGGCGAATCGCCTCCCCGCCTCCGGCCCCAAAACTCATCCTCTGGCTTGGCTCGAGGACGGGTGGAGGTTCGACCGCCGCCTCGCTAGAAACGTGAGTCTATCACCACAAATTACGCCAAGCAAAGACTATTCCAGTATCTGTGTTCGCCGTCGAACGTGTCCTGAACTCCTGCGTCTCGGCCATCGGGACTCAAACCGATTGGTTGCATCAAGAACCTTGAATCCAAAAAGTTGTATCTGCTCCAAAATTGGCGAATGGCAGCGGCCGCCGGTTGGTGCGCGGGACTGCGCCCGGCCGGGCAAGGGAAGTACCCGACTGCTTCAATGCTATCATCAGACCTTCCGGTAGTCTTTGGAACCGGCGCTGGACCTCGCCGGCGCAGCGGCGCGGCGGGCGAAAAGCAGTTGTGGAGCTTGCCGTGATCGTACCTGTCGGACTGGTGCAGATGGCCTGTACCCGGGAACCCGGGCGGAACCTGGAGAAGGCCGTCGTGTCCGTCCACGAGGCGGCGCGAAGGGGAGCCCGCCTGGTCTGTCTCCAGGAACTGTTCCGATCCGTCTACTTTTGCCAACAGGAGCGGAGTTCCGAGTTCGACCTGGCCGAGCCGATTCCGGGTCCCACCAGCCGGCAACTGGCCGAGCTGTCGGGCGACCTCCGGATCGTTCTGGTGGCTTCCCTGTTCGAAAGAAGGGCTCCGGGGCTGTACCACAATACGGCCGTCGTGTTCGACTCGGGCCGCACGGTCGGCCTGTATCGCAAGATGCACATCCCGGACGATCCGGGCTATTACGAGAAGTTCTACTTCACGCCGGGCGACCTTGGGTTCCGCGCCCATCGAACCGGCTGCGGTCGCATCGGCGTGCTCGTGTGCTGGGATCAGTGGTTTCCCGAGGCGGCCCGTCTGACGGCTTTGCAGGGCGCCGAGATCCTGTTGTACCCCACCGCCATCGGGTGGGCCGACGGCCAGGATGACGCTACCAACCGGGCCCAAGTCGAGGCCTGGGAGCTGTCCCAGCGGGCCCACGCGGTGGCCAACGGAATCTTCGTGGCGGCCGTCAACCGGGTGGGGCGGGAACAGAATCTCACGTTCTGGGGAGGTTCGTTTGTCGCCGACCCCTTCGGACGCGTCCTGGCGCGCGCTTCCTGCGATCGGGATGAAGTCCTGGTAGTGGACTGCGATCTGTCGCTGGTGGAGAAGACCCGGCGCGACTGGCCGTTTCTGAGAGACCGGCGCATCGACGCCTACTCCGGTCTGCTGGAACGCTGGTCTGACGAGGAAAACCCTGCCGGCTCTCCCGCGCGTTCCGACCATGGCCGAGACACCTGAGAGCCTGGGCTATTTCATGCCCGCCGAGTGGCACCCGCACCGGGCCACCTGGCTGGCCTGGCCGAAGAACACCGTCACCTGGCCCGGCCGGCTGGAGGCGGTCCAGGAAGTCTACCTCTCCTGGATCCAGGAGCTTCTCCAGGTGGAGGCGGTCTGCCTGCTGGTGGATGACGACGGGGTCGCCGAGGAGGTCCGGTCCCGACTGTCCGCCCGGTGCACGCCGCCCCCACACCGCCTCCATTGTCTGGTCCTGCCCACGGTGGATGCCTGGATCCGCGATTACGGACCCAATTTTCTGATCTCCCGTCACGACGGCGGCCGCGCCTACAACCGCTGGCTGTTCAACGCCTGGGGCAACAAGTATCCCGAGCTGGTCGAGGATTCCAGGATTCCGGAACTGCTGGCTCCCCAACTGGGCCTGCCGGTCTTCCGGCCGGGGATCGTCCTGGAGGGGGGCTCCATCGAGGTCAATGGAGCCGGCATCTGCCTGACCACGCGCCAGTGCCTGCTGAATCCCAACCGCAATCCCCACCTCAGCCGGCCGGAGATCGAACGACGGCTCAAGGAGTACCTGGGCGTCCAAACCGTCATCTGGCTCAACGAAGGCATTGTGGGCGACGACACGGACGGCCATGTCGACGACATCGCGAGGTTCGCCGGCACCCGCACCGTTCTGTGTGCGGTGGAGGAGGATCCCTCCGACCCCAACTACCCGGTCCTGCGGGAGAACTTCGAGCTGCTGAAGGAATTCGAGGGCAGGGGGTGGTTCCGGGTGGAGCCGCTGGTGATGCCGGAACCGGTCTGGGCGGGCAGCGAGCGGCTTCCGGCCAGCTACGCCAACTTCTACATCGCCAACGGGCTGGTTTGCGTCCCCCAGTTCGGGCAGGCCCGGGACCGCCGGGCTCTGGCCCAGATCCAGGCGGCCTTTCCCGGTTACCGGATCGTGGGGCTGCCTGCCGCCGACCTGGTTTGGGGGATGGGGACGCTGCACTGCCTGAGCCAGCAGGAGCCGGTCGGGAGTCGGCAGGCAGGAGGAGACGGGAAAGAGGGGTCGCAGGACGGGAGTTGGTAAAGGGAGTCAGGAGTCGGGATAAGGGAGTGAGGAGTTCACCCCCCCGGCAGGCTGGCGTCTCCCGTATCCTGCCCCCGCCTTCCCTATTTCAACTACCGCACCGGATCCTGGATGGTCTCCTCGAACCACTGAGAGGTATGGGACCGCACCATCTGCGTCAGACAGATCTGGGCCAGAAAACGCTTCGGGTACTTCAGGGAGTTGAGATAAAGGTTGATCAGCGCGTTGGAATACTTGTCCAGGTAGATATTGTCGATCTGCGTAGGATCCCCCAATACCATCAGCTTCGTGTTTTCTCCCAGGCGTGTGCCGAGGGTACGCATCTGGAAGGGGTTGGCATTCTGGGCTTCGTCGAAAATGACGATGGAGTTGCTGAGGTCGGCGCCCCGTACGTCGGCGATGTTGATCAGCTCGATCACCTCGGAATCGATCAGTTTGTGATACCCGTTGGCCTCCGCGCCCCCCTGGTCACCGGTAAACAGCCGCAGCTTTTCCAGAAACGGACGCATCCGGGGGATCAGCTTGCGTTTGACCGAGCCGGGCAGAAAGCCGATGTCTTCGCCGAGCCGGCTCCGGGTCACGATGGGCTTCACCAGCTTGATGGATTCGTATCGGTTCTCCTTGAGCACCATCTGCAGGGCAGCCGCCATGGCGATATAGGTCTTGCCGGTACCCGCCCGCCCGATGATGACCAGGACCTTGATGGACTCATCCAGGCAGTGGTGCATGCAGACGGCTTGCTCATAGTTGCGTCCCTGCTGATCGTCCAGCACTTTGGGAGGGATCCCCAGCACCCGCACCGACTCGTAGTCCAGAAACCTCAGCCGGCCGCCTTTGCGGACCGCCAGCCCGAACTCGCGAGCCTCTTCGTCCAGCAGCACCACCCCTTCGTTCTCCCTCAGCTGCCACATCCTGCGGTAGGGGATCTGCCAGTCCGCCGGCCGACTGGAGCCGAATAGTCCGTTGATTTCCTCGCCATCCAAGGTCAGGCGGCGCAGAGGCTTGAAGAGACCGTCCAGGAATTCCTCGCTGATCTTGTCGTGCCGGTAGTCCTGGGTGCGGATGCCCATGGCCCTCATTTTGATCCTCAGGTTCCGGTCTTTGGTGACGAAGACGATCTCCCGGCCGGGAAACCGCTCCCGCAGTCCCATGGTCTGGGCCAGCATCAGGTTGTCCCGGTAGCTGAGGGAAAGCTCGCGGGGGAACTTCCGGGGTACGTGATCGGAGAGAAAGTAAAGGACTCCGCCCCGGCCGTTGGGGATGGGAACGCCGCCGCCGTTGGACTCCCGCATCAGCAGGTTCTCCAGCTTCAGGCTGATGTCCCGGGCGTTGTACCCGATGACCGCATCGTGTTTCTTGGCGTCGATCTCCTCAAGGATGGTCAGGGGCAGAAGCACGACATGCTCCTGAAACCGAAAAATGGAGGAGGGGTCGTGCAGGAGCACGTTGGTGTCCAGGATGAAAATCCTGCGGGAATCCTTAGCAGCCAGAGCGGACAGGGAATTGTCCATGAGCCGAGGCGAAGTCTATCAGGCGGGGCTGACCGGGGGGGCGGGGATCCGGGTGAGAATCTGAACTCTCGTCCCCACGGCTCAAAGCTCGCTCACGGACCACTGGGTCCGGACTCCTCCATCCAGCGATTTAACGGAACAGGAAAAAGATCGCCACCACCGCAACGATCACCCCTGCTCCCCACCACAACACCAGGCCCGACGGGGGATCGACCCGGGCCCACCCCCCGGCAGGGGGCCGCGAGGGTGGAGTCTGCGGCCGCCACCAGGTGATCAGTGACATGGCAGCGATCACCGCACCGAAGGTCAGGGCCATCCTCACCAGGAAGTGCAGCTCAGCGCACCGCCACTGCAGGAGGCCGTACAGCGGGGCGCTGATCGACAGGGCCGCTACGCCGGCGGCCGCCGGTGCCCGTCGAACCACGAATCCGAAGGCAAACGCGGCCAGAATTCCCGGAGAGATGTAACCCTGGAATTCCTGGATGAAATTGAAGATGCCGCGAAATCGGGGGTGTCCGAGCTGGGGAGCGATGCAACATCCAACGACCACGAAGACCACCGTCATCATCCGGCCGACCCGGACCAAATCCCGCTCCCCGGCTTGGGGCCGCCACCGCCGGCGGTACAGGTCAAGAGTGAAAATCGTGGATGCCGAGTTCAGCACGGAGGCCAGGGAACTGACCACCGCTCCCACCAGGAAGGCCAGCAGCAGGCTTCTGAGGCCGGCGGGAATCAGGTTTCGGATCAGCATGGGATAGGCCTGATCCGCGCTGCCGAGAGAGGCACCGTAAAGCTGGTGGGAGATGATGCCCGGCAGGACGATGGCGAAGGGTACGAGCAGCCACAAGGACGCGGCAAACAGAATCCCCAGCTGACCGTGTCGCAGGTCCCGGGCGCCCAATGTCCGCTGGACGATGAACTGATTCAGGCCAGTGTAATAGAAATTGGGGATCCACATGCCGGCCAGGACCGCCGTCCAGGGCAGATCCAGGTGGTCCGCCGGGAGAATCATGTGGAGCCGGTCGCCGGAGTATTCCATCAGCGGTGCAATACCCCCCACCGCCCAGAGGCCGATGGCCGTGGTGAGCAGTCCCCCCAGCAGCAGCCCCGACCCCTGGAAAAGGTCGGCGAAGGCAACCGCCCTGAGTCCTCCCCAGGTGGTGTAGACCGCCGCAATCAGACCCACGATCCAGACGCTGGTGGTCAGGGGGAGATCGAAGATGGTGTGCAGCGTGAGAGCGCCGGAATAGAGCACCGCGGTCATGGTGACGCCGACGTAGATGGCGACGGTATAGACGCCCATCAATGCCCGGCACAGAGGGTGGTACCGGTATTCCAGGTATTCCGGCATGGTGTAGACCCCGCTCTGCAGGAAGCGGGGCAGGAAGTAGAAAGCAACCAGCACGATGCAGGCCGCACCCATAAGCTGCCAGGAACTGACCGCCAGGCCCACGGTTCCGGCGCCCTGTCCCGCCATGCCGACGATCTGCTCGGTGGAGATGTTGGCGGCGACGATGGAGAACCCGATCATCCACCAGGGGAGGCTCCGGCCCGCCAGAAAGTAGTCGGCGGTATTCCGCTCGTCCCGGCTCCTGGAGATGCTGAAACCCACCACCAACGCGAAGAACCCGACGAAGACCAGTGCGTCCAACCACGTGAGCTGCATCCCGCCTTCTCCTTGGCCCCGCCTGGTCCGGACCGGAGCCGGAGCGGAGAGGTATATCGCGGTTCGCCGGCTTCTCCAAGCAAAGCGGTCAACCGGCGGAGATGCGCTCCCGCAACCGCAGCAGCCCGGCCCTGAACTCGGCCGGAGGCGGCAGCAGGCTGATCACCAGGTACCCGGTCTCGGCAAACTCGAAGAGGTCGCCCGGATGTACCAGGACACCCTCCGCCTCCAGCAGGAGCTGCGCCGTCCGGGAGTCGGATGAGGTGGCCGGAACCCGCAGCACTGCCGACCAGCCGCCTTCCACCGGCAGCGGTTGCACCGGCGAGCCGGCGGTCAGGGCCCGGAGCTGCCGGAGGTTCTCCAGACAGCGGTCGCGGGTCATGGCGATCAGGGTGGATCGGAGGCCCAGCAGGCGGGGTAAGGCGTGCTGGGTGACCGAGTTGACGGAGAGGAAGGTATCGGCGATGAGCTCCAGTCGGTTGTATGCGGCCCGGCGGAATGCCGCCGGACCCCGCAGCAGGATCCAGGCCAGCTTGAGCTGGGGAAGTGAGAGCAGTTTGGAGATTCCATTCAGCACGAAGGCGGGGGCCTCGGTCTCCCGGGCCGGGTCGAACCGGTTCTCGGCATCGAGGGGAAAGTCAAAGAAAACCTCGTCGCACACCAGGGCGCAGTCATGCCGGCGGGCGAGTTCACCGAGAAAGCGCCATTCGAACTCCCGCAGGAAGGATCCGGTGGGGTTGTTGGGATGTACCGCCAGGATGGCTCGCGGCCGATGGCGGGCGGTCAGCGTTCGCACCTCCTCCAGGTCGACGGTCCATTCCTGGGCCCAGTGCAGGGAATAGGGGATGGTCCGAACCGACTCCAGGCGGGCCAGATAGTCGAAAAGCGGGTAACTGGGCCGGGGGACCAGAACATAGTCACCGGGGTCGGCCAGCAGCTTGAAAAGCCATGCGTAGGCGTCGCTGGTGCCGGGCGCCAGGAGGAGGTCTTCCGGCTCCACCGGGCACGACCGGAGACGGTAAAGCTCGGCGACCGCTTCCCTGGCAGCGCGCAGTCCTGCCGGATGCGGTTCATACACCAGGGATCCGGGATTCGACAGGGCTTCCTGGATGGCGGCTGCCGGGTAGGCAAGCCCGACCCGCGTCGGGTTGGTGTCGGTGAGGTCTAGGATGGGTCGGCCGGCCTGCCGCAACGCCTGCGCCGCGGCCGCCAGGGGATGTGGCTCCAGGTCGAAGTCGCTGCGGGAGGAGAACATCGGCGCCATTGTAGCGGGGTTGAAGGGATGGGGTTCTGCACGGACGGACACCGACCGACGGGGACGGAGACGGACCGAGACCCGGAACCTCTCAACGCCCAACCGTTGAGCCGTGGAACCCCTGAATCCCTCCGCTTTCGCTTGACGGCCGGTTCTGCGAGCCGATATGATCGCCCCTGTCCGTTCCGCGAGCGGGAGTAATTCAGCGGTAGAATGCCAGCTTCCCAAGCTGGACGTCGCGGGTTCGAGTCCCGTCTCCCGCTCCAGGTTCCTCGTTAGAATCACGCCTTGGAGCCGGCCAAGCCTTCGTTCCAGAACCTGAGGGTGCGCGACTGGAGTGCGTTCCCGCACGGCGCCTGCAGCCGGTTCAGGGCCTCATGGCTCGGCCCGGCCTTGCCAGTGCCGCGGATCTGGGCGTCGCTGTCGAATGCGGGGTACTCCGAACGACTATCCGTCAAGCCCATCTTGAGAGGTGAATCATGCACAGAGACTCGAAAGCTGCTCCCCAAGCCCGGCAATGGCGCGCCCGACTGCCGGTCGGACTCACAGTCGTGCTCTTTGGTTCGAGCGCCTTTTTCAAGTTGACCTCCAACCCAGCCGCGGTGGAGGGTTTCGGGCGGATCGGAATCCCGGGCGAGGCCCTTGTTCCCATCGGGGTGGTCGAGCTGTTGTGCCTGGCCCTGTACGTCATCCCGCGGACCACGATCCTGGGAACCCTGTTGCTCACGGGTTACCTCGGCGGCGCGGTGTTGGCCAACATCGTGGGGGGAACCGACTTCCTTCATGCTTTGGCTGTGGGTGCCGTCGTCTGGGGCGGCGCCTGGATGCGGGTGCCGGAGTTCCGGAAGCTGATCCCATTCTTGCGGAAGCCGGTGGTCGACGAGGCTGCCCCCGAAGGTGCCAGTGAGGGCCTCCAGAGCCTTGCCGCCCAGGCGCCTGAAAGGTGGTTGGAATGAAGTACTTGTGTCTCGTTTACGGAGAGGAGAGGAAACTGCAGGAGATGGACGACCAGGAATGCGTGGCGTATGACGAAGACCTGCGCCGGCGCCGGCTCTGTGTGGCGTCTGAGGCGCTTCAACCGGTGAGCACGGCGGTTACGGTTCGGGTCCGCAGCGGGAAAGTCACGGTTACCGACGGACCGTTCGCGGAGACCAAGGAGACCCTCGCGGGTTTCTACCTGATTGAAGCCGCTGACCTGAACGAGGCGATCCAGGTGGCTGCCGGCATCCCTCCGGCCCAGGTGGGGAGTGTCGAAGTCCGTCCGATCAGGCAGCTCGACAGGCGGCCGAGGTAGGGCAAGCCGGATGATACTCCGGGCCGCCGGTGGAACCAACCTGCGGCCCGGGTTGGGGAGACCACTGGAGCGACCCTACTTCCGGCGATAGGTGGCTCGCATGATCTCCTCCCATTGACCGTCCTCGCGCAGCATCCGGGATCGGAGCACCCTCGTGTCGGCGTCAAGAATCTCCAGCGTATCCTGGTATTTGCAGAACCTGCCGTCGGCGGACATGCAGTTGGGGCCCTCAGTGTCCAGCGTCAGGGCCTTTCCGGAAGCGTCCAGCGAACCCTCGTAAACCCAGAGGTGGGTCATCATCGAGCCGATGAACGTTCCGGTGAATCTTTGCCGCTGGGGATCGTACCCGAGGGTCATGATGGTCAGCGCCGGGGTGCCGTCAGGCATCGAGCCGTGACCTTCGAGAATCACCCAAACCCCGCCGATCGAGCGGACGGATTCTTCCCCGCTGCAGGTCCCCGCTGTGTCTGCAGGCATCTCGGGCGCGTCGAGTCGGTAGGTCCATTCGCCCACCAACTGTTGGAGCCATTCATGTTCTTTGGTGTTGTGTGCTGGGTTCATGCGAATTCACTCCTTTGCCTCTAGTCGCTCGGTGAGCACCCTGATCGACAGCCGTCGGGGCTGGTGAAGCGAATGGGCGGCCCCGACTCCCGGGCTGCCTGTCGATTGGGGAGGCTGCGACTATCTGACATCAAGAGTACCCAGCGGGAATGACGCCCTGATGGGCCTGATTCTGCCAACTCGTTGCAGGTGCAGTCCGGAGATGGCCGCGATCAAGTTCATGTTGCCGGTCAGAGCCAGGGGGACTTTGGGGGTGGCGCCCTAGCAGATGAAATCCTTTCAGATATGACGGCCTTCAACGAGTCCCTCCTGGACGCCAGGGCCATGCGGCTGAAGGTCTGCACCCGACCTCGAAAGGGCTTGCGTCTTCTGTTTCGGAAGGACCCGGACGCTGACCGACGGGCTTTTCCCGGAGACCAAAGAGCTGGTGATCGGCTTTTCGCTGATCGAGGCGACCTCCCGGGAGAGGGCGATCGAGTGAGCGAAGTGTGCACAGTTCCAAGAGGGACAGGTCGAGATCGGGGTCGTGATGCGACAGGTCAGCTCCCGGAGCTTCCCCCGGCGAAGCGGTGGAACGCCATGCCGCGCTCAAGGCACGGATGGACCGAGCTGCTGCATCCGACGTCTGAGGAAGCGCTGCTCCGGTTCCAAGTGCGTCAGCTCGATCGCAGCCTGGTAGGAAGCCCTTGCCTCTTCCCACCGGCCGAGCCGGCGGCACAGTTCCGCCCGGGCGGCGTGAGCCAAGTGATAGTCACCCAGTTCTCCCCGCCCGAGCAGGGCTTCCACCAGCTCCAGACCTTTCGCCGGGCCGTCGAGCATGGCGACCGCCACGGCGCGGTTCAGCTCCACCACCGGCGAAGGCTCGATGCGGACAAGAACGTCGTAAAGCGCCACGATCTCCGCCCAGTTTGTGGCTGAGGTGTCGGCCGCCTCTGCGTGTACGGCCGCAATGGCCGCCTGGATAGAGTACGACCCGGCTTGAGGCGACCGAAGAGCGCGTTCGACCAGCGCCCGTCCCTCGGCGATCAGTGCCTTGTCCCACAGGCGGCGATCCTGATCCTCGAGGACGATGAGATCACCGGAAGGGGAGGTCCGGGCGGCACGCCGCGATTCATGAAGCAGCATCAGGGCCAGCAAACCCATCACCTCAGGCTCCGGCATCAGTTCAAGGAGCAACCGTCCCAGCCGGATGGCTTCCCCGGACAGGTCGGGACGGGTAAGCGATTCCCCGGAAGAGGCGGAGTAGCCCTCGTTGAAGACGAGGTAGATCACCCGCAGAACCGTATCCAGGCGCGCGGGCAGTTCGGATCGGGTCGGCACTTGGTAGGGGACGCGTGCGTCCCGGATCTTCGACTTGGCACGCACGATCCGCTGCGCCAGCGTGGGAGCCGAAATCATGAAAGCGCGCGCGATTTCCTCGGTCTTCAGTCCGCAGACTTCTCTCAGCGTCAGTGCCATCTGGGCCTCCGGCGGCAGCACGGGATGACAGCAGGTGAAGATCAGCCGGAGCCGGTCGTCCTCGACGGCTTGCCCATCCAGCACGGCGGGGTCGAGAGGGTCGCTTTCAAGCCGGTCGGCAACCTCGGACAGCGCGGAATCAAACCGGGCCCGCCGGCGCAGCCGGTCGATCGCTTTGAATCGCCCTGCTGAAACCAGCCAGGCGCGGGGGTTGGCCGGAACCCCCTGACGCGGCCAGTTCTCGACAGCCGCCATGAAGGCCTCTTGCAGAGCCTCTTCGGCGGTGTCAAGGTCGCCCAGCAGCCTGACCAGCGTGGCCAGCACCCGCCGGGACTCATTCCGGTAGACTTCCTCCACGATCTGTTGAATCCCGCCGCTTGTCGGTTCCGCCACGGACCCTCCGATGTTGTGCCTGCCCTGTCCCGGCAACCACACCGCCGCGCCCGGTTTGTTCAGGAGGAGCTGCATGGAAGACGGACGGTAAACACCGAACCGGCGCCTACCTCGCTCTCGACGCTCACCGTGCCGCCGTGCAGCTCGACCACCTGCCGCACAAACGCCAGCCCCAAGCCGGAACCGGGCTGCGCCTGGGGGGCGCCGGCGGAGCCCCGGAAAAACTTGTCGAAAACCCGCCCGAGCTGCTCGGGCGGGATCCCGCACCCCTGGTCGCTGACGCGCCCCACCAGCCAGCATCCGTCCCGCGCCACCGCAAGGGTCACCTCAGTCCCGGGACCGCTGAACTTGACGGCATTCTCCACCAGATTGACGAACACCTGCTGGATCAACGATGGATTTCCCCGGACGGTCAGATCCACGCCGTCCGCGATCTCCACTCGTACCCCGATCGACTTGGACCGGGCGGGGACAGCCGCAGTCTCCGCCGCCCGCCGGACCGCTTCACCCAAATCAAAGACCGTCCACTGACCTGTCCCCCGCTGTTCGAGGCGGGCCAAGGCGAGATAGTCGTGGACCATGGCTGCCAGCCGGCGGCTTTCGGAACCGATGTACCGGGCGGCCTCCCGGCGGTCTTCGGGGTCCAAACCTGATTCGAGCTGGAGAAGTTCGGCAAAGCCCTGGATGGAGGTCAGGGGCGTCTTGAGTTCGTGGGTGACAAAAGCGGCGGTCTCGGCACGTTCCCGCGACAACCTCAGCGCCGCTTCGGCGGCGTCGCCCAGCAGCTCGATCTTCCACTCCAGGCTGCTGCCGGCCCGGTCCGCCTCCGACATGGGGTTGTGGGGCAGGACCTCGCGCAACAGCTCCGACAGTTCTGCAAAACGCCGGTTCAGACGCCGGTTCATGTCCGTATAGCGCAGGAACTGGCTGGACGCCCCGGCCAACACGGCGGCCACCAGCGGGGCCACCAGGCCCGGCCAGTGATGGAGGTAAAGAAACGAACCCGCCAGCAGCAGAGCGCCGGCGCCGACGAAGGCTGAGAAGAACCAGAGCCGCCGTGCCGGCGGCCACAGCGCCAGCAACCCCCAGGCCAGCAGCATCGCCGCCAGCATTACGCCGGATCGCCAGGGTTCCTCCGCCGCCGTGAGAAATCGCTGATTCAGGATGGTGTCCAGCGCGTTGGCATGGATCTCGATGCCGGGCATCTCCGAATAGCCCGAGAAGGCAGTTCCCAGATGGTCGCCCAGCGAGTAGGCGGTGGCCCCCACCAGGACAATCCGGTCACGCATCGCGTCGGTCAGGCCTCCGGACAGAACGTCTGCGGCCGGCAGGGCGGGGAAGGTCCCCGGCCCTCCGCGGCTGTTGAGAAGCAGCAGGTCCGCCGGCAGCGTCGCCAGAATGCCGGCTGCATCGACGGCGTGATCCAGCGGGGCGGACAGCCGCGGGATGGCCAGCCCGCCCAACCGGAGCGTCTTGCTGTGGTAAACCACTTTTTCCGGGGGAACGCCCAGGTAGCGTCGGGCCAGCTCCACGGAAAACGCCCAGCGCCGGACTCCCTGGGCGTGGACCGCCAGGGGAATGCTCCGGCAGACGCCGTCGGCATCTTTGGCGGCGTGAATGTGGGCCAGGCTGACCTCCGGGAACGCGGCGCCTGGATCCGGCACCTGCCAGCTCGCTTGCCATTCTGGACCACGCCGCAAAGCATCGGCCAACACGATGGGCCCCGCCCCCGGTTCGAAGTACGCGGAAAGCGGTCGGGTAAGGATAAGGTCGACTCCCACCAGTCGGGGTCTTGCCTGCAGAATCGACCGAAAGAGCCGGGCCAGGACCTCCGGCGGCCACGGCCAAGGGCCGACCTCCGCCAGACTCCGGTCGTCGACGGCGACGATGATGATGCGGGGGTCGGGCGGCTGTTCTCCTCTGAGCCGGAGGCAGAAGTCCAGGGCCAGAGCCTCGATGTCTTCCAGGAAAGCCCAGTTCAGGAACAGCAGCAGGAGGGTCAGAACCAGCAGGGCAGTTCCTTGCCGCAGGAGGGACTGTCCCCAGAGCCGGCGGGGTTCCCGCCGGGAGCCTCCCGGGTTCGGTGGGCGGACCTCGGAGGGACGGCCTTGGGACTCAGTCACGGTAGCGACAGATTCTAGCCGGGATTCCGATTTCGGCGGAAACGCCGCAGGGGACATCCGGGCCTGCCCGCGGCGAAGGCCGACCGCCGACAGCAATGCGGCCGCGGTGAGTCCCGCGTGTTACATTCCCCCGGTGCCTGTGCCTTCCCGCTGGTTGGTGGTGATGGTTCTGGGGGTCGGCCTCACGGCCGTGTCGCTGGGCGCGGTGCTGGTCCGCCTGAGTCAGGAGGCCCCGTCGCTGGTGATTGCCGCCTGGCGGATGACCTGGGCTTCGGCGCTGCTGCTGCCGTTTTTCCTGACAGAGCGGCGGCGAAACGCCGGGACGGTCTGGACCCGGTGGCACCTGGTTTCGGGACTGGCGCTGGCGCTCCACTTTGCGTTCTGGATCAGCTCGCTGCGCTACACCAGTGTGGCGGTGTCGGTGCTCCTGGTGGACACCTCCCCCGTGGTGGTGGCTGCGCTGTCCCGCCTGTTTCTGAACGAGCGGTTGACGGGGCGCGGTATTGCAGGCCTCGCGCTGACGATCGGGGGATCAATCCTGCTCTTCCGGAATGACCTGGAAACGCTGGGCGACTGGCGGGGGCCGGCACTGGCCCTGGCTGGCGCGGTCGGCGTGGCGATTTACCTGATGCTGGGGAGAAAGCTCCGGGCGCAGGTCAGTTTGCTGCAGTACGTATTCCCCACCTACCTGACGGCGGCGGCGGCCCTGCTGCTGCTGGTACCGGCAGCGGGACTGCCCTGGACCGGCTTCAGCACCACCACGTGGGTCTTCCTGTTCCTGCTGGGCCTGGTTCCGCAATGTATCGGACACACGTCCTATAACTGGTCGCTGCGTTACCTGCCGGCGACGCTGGTGGCCACCCTGACGCTGGCCGAGCCGGTGCTTGCAGCTCTGGCGGCCTGGTGGCTGCTGGAGGAAGTGCCGCCCGCGGGCATGCTGCCCGGAGGCCTCCTGGTGGCGTGCGGAATCCTGCTGGTCACTCTGGGCGGCGTCGCGAGCCAGCCTCCAGCTCCTCGATCACTTGGCGGTTCGCCGCCGGGTACCGCCACGTCCTGAGCTCCGACGGATCCACCCAGCGACCTTCCGGTGGCAACAGGTCGGGAGACGGGATCTCGACCCGGAAGAAGTGCAGGCGGAGTCGCCGATCCGGATAACTGTGGTCAACCACACCGTGGGGGGTCAGGTGTTCCGCCTCGATGGCCACCCCGGCCTCCTCGGTGAACTCCCGAGCCGCAGCCGCCCTGGGACTCTCGCCCGGTCGCACTTTTCCGCCCGGGAATTCCCAACACCCGTCCAGAGCCCCGTTCTCCCGGCGCAGTCGGACCCATACGCGCCCGCCGTGACAGGGAATGACGATGCCCACCTCGATGGGCTCTGAAGTCCGGCCCGCCATCAGCGTGAAGCACCCGTCTTGGGCTCGAGGAAAGCGCGATCCTTCCGACCAGCCGGCGCTCCCGGCCCCTCGTGTCCGTCCATCGGTCCTCCGCCCCGGCAGAACGGCACAATAACCGCCGCCGACACCAGGATGCCCACCGCCGTCGCCGACAGCGGCCCCAACGGCCGGCCATGGGTCAGCAAGTGGAAGAGACCGGCGCCGGCCAAGGACGCCGGCAGGGCGGCCAGAAACAGGCGACCCCCCGGGCGTGACCGATAGAGCCCTGCCACCACCGGAACGAAAAGCGACACCGCAAGCAGCCCGTAGAACAGCTTCAGAGCCTCCAGCACCGATCCCAACTGGATCGCGCACAGGATGCCCAGCAGGCCCGACCCCAGCGCCAACCATCGACTCACCTGCAGCACCGTCCGGTCGTCAGCGTCCGGACGGATCAGCCGGCGGTAAAAGTCCTGGCTCAAGGAGGTGGACAGCATGAACAGGATGGCGTCCGCCGAACTGATCTCGGCTGAGAAGACCGCCGCCAGCAGCCAGGCTCCCAGCCAGAAAGGAAGGATCTGCGTCATCACCGTCGGCAGCGCCAGTTCGGGGTTGGAGAGACCCGGGAAGCGGGCAGCCGCCACCATCCCCAGCAGCACCGGCAGGGCCGCAAACAGCAGAAGAGCGAGCCCGTTGGCGCCGATCCCCAACCGGACGGACCGATCGTCGCGGCCGGCGAAGGCCTTCTG